>VFQT010000191.1_pt1 | contig 99346 bp, 88 predicted proteins | sample 3512381 | NCBI WGS metagenome assembly VFQT01 (sample SAMN10412376, study PRJNA504923) | tailings metagenome | isolation source: Relicate 2 Philex TSF3 active mining site | place: Philippines: Tuba, Benguet | collected 2017-08-29
TAGTTTACTCGGTAAAAAATAACTTTGACGCTGGGCACTTAATTCCGTTTGCAACCCGATTAGACTGGTATCGTGTTGGCGCTTAACAAATAAATAAACGACCGCTACAATAGCCAAAAGGGCAATTAAAAATGAAATAACCACAAAAATGAGTTCCATACGTATTTTTTTGAGGCAAATATAGTGCTTTAGCTTATTTTTACCTTATGAATCAAGTTGTATTGCCTCTTATCTTGTTGTTCTATTTCGGCCTGCTCTTAGCAATCGCTTACTTTAGCTCCAAGAATGCCAGTAGCCACAGTTTTTTTACTGGCGACAAAAAAAGCCCTTGGTTTTTAGTTGCCTTTGGCATGATCGGCACCTCTCTTTCTGGTGTTACTTTTGTTTCTGTTCCAGGTGCTGTGAGCGCGAGTGCTTGGCATTATTACCAACTGGTTTTAGGGTTTTTTGCAGGGTATTTCGTCGTCGCATTCGTACTCTTGCCCCTTTATTACAAGCACAACCTCAGTTCAATTTACCGTTACCTCGAATTGCGTTTGGGTTTAAACGCCTATAAATGGGGCGCTGGTTATTTCATTCTATCGCGCACACTCGGCGCAACTGTTCGTTTGTATTTGGTTATCAATGTATTGCAGCTTTTTGTATTTGAACCAATTGGCCTGCAATTTTGGCATTCAACCTTATTGATCATCCTCATGATCTTAGCTTACACCCTCAAAGGCGGCGTTAAAACAATCGTCTGGACCGACACCTTGCAAACTTTTTTTATGCTTTTGGCACTCGTAGTTTGTATTGTCTCGTTGCAGCAAAAATTAGACTTGTCTTGGGGGCAACTTTGGCAACATCTAGAAAACCAGCAACTCACCCAACTAACCGTTTGGAATCCATCAAAAGCGGACTATTTCTGGAAACATTTTATCGGTGGTGCTTTTATCACCATCGCCATGACCGGCCTTGATCAAGAAATGATGCAAAAAAACATCAGCGTCAAAACCTTAAAAGACGCCCAAAAGAACATGGTGGTATTCAGCTTTACCTTACTTATTGTCAATGCTTTATTTCTTTTATTAGGCAGTATTTTAAGCTACTTTGCCATTCAAAACGGCCTGGAAATCGCCCCAGACGACCTCTTCGCAAAAATCATCCAGTCTTACTTACCAAGCGGTGTCTTTATTATTTTCATAATTGGCCTCATTTCTGCGTTGTTTCCATCTGTCGATGGCGCAATTACCGCCTTAACCGCCTCTTTCTGCCTCGATATCATTGGTTTTGAACGCAAAAACCTCCCAGAATTAGAGCGCATGCGCATCAAAAAAATCGTGCACCTCAGTTTTGCTGTGCTCTTCACGCTTTTGGTTTTTCTGTTTAAATGGTACAACGATAAAAGCATTGTCAATCTTATTTTTCTGATCGCTGGCTACACTTACGGCCCTTTACTTGGTTTGTTTGCTTTTGGCATATTAACCAAAAAACAGCCAGCTTCCAAGACCATACCTTTTATTGTACTTGCTGCACCGCTTTGTTGTTATTGGCTCAGTAAAAACGCCGATCTCATTTGGAAAGGCTATCAATTTGGCAACGAAATGCTTTTGATTAATGGCTTACTCACTTTTGTTTTGCTCTACTTGAGTAGCTTTGTTACCACAAAAAACGAATCGAATGAATCTCCTACTTTCCGATAACCAACTACACTTGCGTTTTGCGCCACTCACGCTGACGCGTCCTTTGGCCGAATTGCGCTGTGGCCTTTTTACCAATTCGGAAAGATGGCAATTTCTGCTGCCCAATGCAACCGTTGGCTATCAGACAGAAAGCTACCTTCAGGCTAAATTTCCTCCCGTTGATGGAATTTGGATCAATGCGCAAATAATACCAGATCCAACATTTGCATTAGCCGTTCAAAACTTAGGCCCCAACGAGGCATTGGTTCAAAACGGAATCCTATTGGCGCAAAACGGCAATGCAACCAACATTCTTGAATATACAGCTACAGAATTGTTGATTTTGGAAAATCGCTGGGATTTATACTTGAAGAACGATTCCATATTGCGTCGCGATTTTGAATACTACACAAACGCAAAAAAATCACAAACGCTCTCGCCTTCTAACCTATTGATAGGCGCTGCATCAGCACTTTATATTTCAGATGGTGCTCGAATTGAAGGTGCGACCCTCAATACAGCAACTGGCCCAATTTACATCGGCCCAAATGTAGAAGTGATGGAAGGCAGCATGCTCAGAGGGCCGTTGGCTATTTTAAACGGCGCCGTCATTAAAATGGGTGCCAAAATTTATGGTGCCACCACTATTGGGCCCGAATGCCGTATTGGCGGCGAAGTCAGTAACTCTATTTTTCAGGGTTTTGCCAACAAAGGACACGACGGATTTATCGGCAATGCCCTCATTGGCGAGTGGTGCAATCTCGGTGCAGATACCAACTGCTCTAACCTAAAGAATAACTACGGAAAAGTAAGTACTTATTGTTACGCGTCTCAAACCCAAATTCAAACCAATGAATTATTCATGGGGCTCACCATGGGAGACCACAGTAAATCTGCCATCAATGTGCAATTCAACACCGCCAGTGTTGTAGGTGTCAGTAGCAATATTTTCTGTAGTGGTTTTCCTGACAAATTTATCGATTCTTTCCAATGGCTTTCAGATGGCCAAAACGCGCAATATGAATTGTCAAAAGCCAAAGAGGCTGCGGCTGCCATGATGGCCAGAAGAAACCAAGAATTTACTACCCAAGACGCCCGGATTTTTGAGCATATTGCCAATAACTGACTTTTTAGCAGTCCGAGCAGTTTTGGCACACATCTTGACCAACAGTGCGCGAAATAAATTTACCCATGAGCAACATTTTTGACCAAGGACTTTTTGGTTTATCTGGCTACGATGCCGATGCGGAATTCATTCCACTGATCACCGCTGAAGAAGAGGCCCACATGAATCAGCAGGAATATCCTGAAGAACTACCTATTTTACCTTTGCGTAACAACGTGCTTTTTCCTGGAGTTGTCATTCCAATCACCGTTGGTCGCGACAAATCCATCAAACTCATTCAAGAAGCCAACCGCGGCAATAAAATCATTGGAGTGGTCTCCCAAAAAAACCAAGACGTTGAGTCACCACTTTTTGACGACTTGCATCCGATTGGTACAGTTGCCCAAATCATTCGCATGCTCAAGATGCCAGATGGCAGCTCTACTGTCATCATTCAAGGCAAGCGCCGCTTTGAGATGCTTGAGGCGACCCAAACCGAACCTTACTTAAAAGCAAAAGTTCGAATCCTTACAGAAGCGCCCATAGACAGCTCCAACAAGGAGCTCGAGGTCATGTTCAACACCATTAAAGACCTCGCTTTACAAATTATTAGAGAAAGTCCAAATATTCCTTCTGAGGCACAATTTGCTATCGGTAATATCGACAGCCCAAGCTTTTTGGTCAATTTCATTTCTTCCAACATGAACGCTGATGTCGCTAAAAAGCAATCCATGTTGGAAGAAATGGACATCAAAAAGCGTGTCATGCTCGTTTTGGAGCACCTCACCGCAGAGGCCCAGCTCCTCGAAATGCGCAATGAAATCCAAAATAAAGTGCGCAAAGACCTCGACAAACAGCAACGCGAGTACTTTTTGCACCAACAGATGCGCACCATTCAAGACGAACTCGGCGACAACCCTCAAATTCAGGATGCCCGCGAACTCGAAAAGCGCGCCCAACACAAAAAGTGGGATGAGCGCGTGGCTAAACTGTTTCAAAAAGAACTTGAGAAATTGCAACGCATGAACCCGCAAGGGGCCGAATACACCGTTCAACTCAATTACTTAGATTTATTGCTTGACCTTCCTTGGAATGTGTACAGCAAAGACAAACTAGACCTCCAGATTGCCAAACGCATTTTGGAACGCGACCACTTCGGCCTGGAAAAAGTCAAAGAACGCATTTTAGAATACCTGGCAGTTCTCAAGTTAAAAGGCAACATGAAAGCACCTATTCTTTGTTTATATGGGCCTCCGGGGGTGGGTAAAACCTCTTTAGGTAAATCCATTGCTGAAGCACTTGGGCGCAAATATGTGCGCATGTCGTTGGGAGGTCTGCACGACGAAGCCGAAATTCGCGGACACCGAAAAACGTATATTGGCGCCATGCCAGGTCGTATTATGCAAAACCTAAAAAAAACCGAAACAGCCAATCCTGTTTTTGTTTTAGATGAAATAGATAAACTCGGGCGTAGCAATCACGGCGACCCCTCCTCTGCCCTGTTGGAGGTTTTAGACCCCGAGCAAAACGGCAATTTCTATGACAACTACGTTGAAACCGAATTTGACCTCTCAAAAGTGCTTTTTATTGCAACCGCCAACAACTTACAAAGCATCCAAGGGCCTTTACTAGATCGCATGGAAATCATTGAGGTCAATGGTTACACCTTAGAAGAAAAAATAGAAATCGCCAAAAGGCATTTATTGCCAAAGCAAATAGCGGCCCACGGCATCACCAAAAACGACATCCTACTCGATAAAAAACTTTGGCAACAAATTATCGAATCCTATACATTTGAATCTGGCGTGCGCGGCCTCGATAAAATTGTAGCCAAATTGGTGCGTAACCGTGCCCGACAAATTGCCATGGAAGAGGCTTTTGAACCCAAACTAAGCGCAGCAGATTTATTTACTTTCTTGGGTGCTGGGCGCACACGTACCAAATACGACAACAACGACGTTGCTGGTGTAGTTACTGGCTTGGCCTGGACTGCTGCAGGGGGCGACATCCTTTTTATTGAAAGTCTCTTATCCAAAGGAAACGGAAAGTTATCGCTCACGGGTAACTTAGGTGATGTCATGAAAGAATCCGCGATCATTGCCCTCGAATACCTCAAAAGCCATCACGAACTCATCGATCTCGATGCGGCCGTCTTTGAAAACTACAACGTCCATGTGCATGTTCCGGAAGGCGCCACGCCTAAAGATGGCCCAAGCGCCGGTATCACCATGCTGACGGCTTTAGCGTCCTTGTTTACCCAAAGAAAGGTCAAGAAAAACCTGGCCATGACCGGAGAAATCACGTTAAGAGGAGATGTTTTACCCGTTGGTGGCATCAAAGAGAAAATTTTAGCAGCCAAACGCGCAGGTATTACCGAACTTATCTTGTGCAGCAAAAACAAACAAGATGTCGACGAAATCGCGCCTGTGTACCTCAAGGGACTCAAAATCAATTATGTCGACAAAATGACCGAAGTTTTGCAGTTGGCGCTTCTTGCCGAAAAAGTCAAAGACGCCAAAACACTTTCGTCCACCGTTAAGAAGAATGCGTGAAACCTGCGCAACTCATTGTTTACGACGGCACCTGCATTTTGTGCAACCGTTTTATTCAGTTTGTTCTGAAAAAAGATAAAAACGCGCATTTTTATTTTAGTACATACCAAGGTTTACCTGCTGAGATTGATCAACGAGGGCTAAAAATAGCCAAAGAAGAAAGTATTTCTTACCTAAGACACGGCAAATGGCATCAAAGAAGTGCGGCTGTTTTGTTTATTTACCAAGATTTATTCGGTAAATTACATTATACGCAACTGGCATGGTTCGTACCGCGCTTTATACGTGATTTCCTTTATGAAATCATTGCACAAAATCGGCATAAATGGTTTGGTAAAAAACAAAGTTGCCTGCTGCCAGACCCTGCATTCAAAGCGCGCTTTATTGGATAAATAATCGTAAATTGGGGTCATTATTCTATTGATATGACCAAAGTGCAACACACCCTTATTTTCTTTTGTTTAATCATGAGTGGCTATTCGTTTGCTCAACAAATGCAAAAACCATCCGCTCATGAAATAGGTCAATTACCTTCATGGGCACAGCAAATGTACAGCGACAACCCAAATGTATATTCGGTTCAAAACGCCTATCAAGACTATTACCGCACGCACACTTTTGAAAAGAATTACCATACCCAATATTACAAGCGTTGGATCCGACGCAACCAGTACTTTGTGAATGACGCCGGCTTCATCGTTTATCCTGATCAAAATACCATTCAAGAAAATGATCAACAATACCTCAAAAAACAAGAACTTGCCAATAAAACAACGAACTGGACCATCGTTGGTCCGATTACCAATTACCAAGAAGGCCTGACACAAGGTTCGGGTCAAACCAATATTTATAGTTTTGACCAATGCTTGGCGCAACCCAACATTTGTTATTGTGGAACAGAACCCGGAGAGGTTTATAAAAGTACAAATGGCGGGCTCAATTGGGTGTTGAGTTCTAAAAATATTGATTTCGGATCAGGTGTTTCGGCCATTGAAGTGCATCCTAACAATCCAAATATCGTTATTGCTGGTGGAAACAAAGGACTATTCTTGAGTACCGACGGCGGCCTGAACTGGACCAACACTTTACCTTCTACTGGGCTTAATGTCAACGAGATTTACATTTTACCATCCGATCCAAATATCATTTTAGCCGCTACAGAAAAAGGACTTTACAGAAGTTCCAACGCAGGCTCAGCATGGTCACAACTCTATACCAATCGCTGCTATGACATCAAAGCCAAGCCAGGAACCACTCAAACATTGTATCTTTTGAAAAACAATCCGACGCTCATCCGTTGTGAGTTTTTTGTTTCTAACGATGCGGGCTTAACTTGGGTCCTTCAAGATACCGGTTGGTACACCTCCACAGATCCAGCAAGAATCGATGAGGGCGGCAGGTTGGCTGTAAGCGCAGCAGATCCTGAGCGCGTCTATGCTTATTTGATTGGTGATTCCAAACCCAATGATTACGGCTACATTGGTTTGTATCGAAGTAACAATAGTGGCCAGACCTGGTCTTTGCCAAATGGCCCAGTTGGAGGCCCCTACACAACTGCCCATCCGAATTTAGCAATGGGTACACCCACTTGGAATTACCATCAAGGATTTTATAATTGCGCAATTGTAGCCAACCCAAACAATGCCAACGAATTGCTTATAGGTGGGCTCAACCTGTACAGAAGTACAGACGGCGCTACAAGTTTTGCTTCTGTTTCTGGTTATGTAGGCGGGCCACTGAACTTACATGTAGACAATCAAGATTTTCGGGTTATTGGCAACCACACTTGGATCACTACCGACGGCGGAATTTACCATAGTTCCGATTTTGTAAACACACAACCTGACTTCTATATGTCTGGTGTTCATGGCGCCGATTATTGGGGTTTTGACAACGGTTGGAACGAGGACGTTTTGGTTGGCGGCTTGTATCACAATGGGAATTTAGCCTATCATGAAAATTATGGTGCTGGAAATTTCTTGGAATTAGGTGGAGGCGAAGCCCCAACGGGATACGTTAATCCAGGCGACAACAAATTGACCTACTATTCTGACGTCGATGGCAAGCGAATTCCAGCCACACTTGACGGCGCCATCCAAAATGCTTCATTTGGCATTAACCCCAATGAAAGCTATTGGGCAGCAGAATCAACCGCGTTGGTTTTTCATCCAAATTGCTACAGTATTGCCTACACGGGTTTCGAAAATAAATTATACCGTACCAACGATATGGGTGCTAGTTTTGAGATCGTTCACACATTTGGCGCAAACCCCAATGAGAAAATTAATTACATAGAAATTGCCTCCGATAATCCACAAATCATTTACCTCAATCAAAGAGCCGCAAGTGGAAATACAGGTAAACTCTGGAAAAGCAACGACGCTGGGCTTACTTGGACGCAATTGACCACTCCAAGTGGTAACTCAAGCCGCATGCTTTTGGCGATCAATCCACAGAATGCACAAGAATTATGGTTGGCGTATCCTGCGGGTGCAAATGGCTTTAAAGTATTTAGAACCAATAATGGTGGCGGATCATGGGAAAATTTAACTAGTAGTTTACTCAACAATGAGTCTGTCCAATCGTTGGTTTATATTACCGGAACAAACGGTGGAATTTATGTGGCCACCAATAAAGCTGTTTACTACCGAAACAATCAAACCAATTTCACTGTAGAGAACAATGGCTTGCCTTTATTTACAAATGGCAATATCCTGAAGCCTTTTTACCGAGACAATAAAATACGTTTAGCTACCTATGGCAAAGGCATTTACGAAAGCAATTTGGTAGAAAACCCTACGCAAATTGTAGCGCGTATTACAGTTGATAAACTGCAAAAAACTGCAATTTGTGCAGTAGATTCTTTCTATTTCGACGATTATTCTTTCATCAACCATCAAAATGCTTTTTGGCAATGGACTTTTCCTACGGGAAGCCCGAGCAACTCAACACTCAGAAATCCGGCTGTTTTGTTTCAAAATGCAGGTCAGCATCTTGCTATTCTTCAAATTACAGACGCAAACGGCCAAACCGATACTGATTCGTTATACGTCAACTTAGACTTCTATACCTTTTCAACCGGCATTCAAGAAGATTTCCAACAAGGATTTTTACCTCAGGGCTGGACGGTGAAAGACCACAATGGCAATGGTGCTTGGGCCCTGTCAACTAGTACTGGTGGTTTCGGCAACTCTAGCCAAGCCACTTTTTTCAATAACTATGATATCGATTCGCAAGGCAGCTATGACGATTTAATCATGCCGATAGAAACGAGCGCCCTAAGCATTCAACCTATTTTGTATTTCGATGTTGCCTATGCGCGCTGGGGCGGCGGCTATTCAGACTCTCTTCAGGTTGTAGTTTCAACTGACTGCTTTGAAACCGAACAAGTACTGTATTTTAAAGGCGGAGAGAACCTAGCCACTTCACCTGACAACCAAGCTTTTTTTACACCAACCGCTGCCCAATGGCGCACTGACTCCGTCGACCTAAGTGCTTTTGCAAATGTCGGAAACTTACAGATTGCCTTCAGGAATATCGGTGACTGGGGAAATTGCCTGTATCTCGACAACATCAATATTGGTTCAATGGCAGGTTTGTCTCAAACAAATAAAGCGCAAAGAAATATTTTCCCCAATCCTGCTTGCCCCGGTAGTTTGGTGAATTATTCAGGCTCGGACATTGAAATGGCCAGACTCATCGACATGAAAGGAAAAGAAATCATGCGCTATGCCGCTGGTCAGCAAATTTATTTACCGCAAGAAATCAAAGCAGGCACCTATTTACTTCAATTGCACAGCGCCTCCATGATTTCAAATCACACGCTCATTGTGGTGGAATAATGCAAAGACGCCCACAAAGATTTCGCTGATTTGGCATAATTTGTGATATTTGCAACGAAATTCAATTTTATGCGCTTTTTAATTTTCCTTTTCGTTACCTTGTTTTCAACCCAAGCTATGGCCCAAGACGCCAAAGCACAAGGGATACTCGACAAACTTTCCACCAAAATGAAAGGCATGAAGTCTTTCTATATCGAGTTCAATGCCAGTGTAAAAAATAGCAATACTGGTACCAACGAAAACGAAATTGGTAAAGGTTGGGTCAAAGGAAATAAATTTTACGCTTCTTACGGTGACAACACCATGATCTGTAATGGCGTTAAAACTTGGACTATTGTCAAAGACGAACGCTCCGTTTATGAATCTGACGCGAGTGCCGACGACGAAGAATCGATCAATCCAAAGCGCCTCATGACCATTTGGGAAACCGGATTTAAAAACAAATATGATCACGAAGACAAACTAAACGGAGAACCTGTTCACGTCATTAATTTGTATCCAAAGGTGCCTTCGAAAGCGGAATACCATACGATTGTCCTGTATATTTCAAAAACAGACAACGAATTACTGAAGGCGAGTATGAAGGCCAAAGACGGTACCGTTATGACCTATGTTGTCACTAAATTTACCGCCAACCCTGAAATAGACGACACTAAATTTGTTTTTGACAAAAAGAAATATCCGGGTTATCCGGTTATCAAGGACTAAAAAGGACACAGCTGAAGCTATAAATTCTAGCGTTTGAGCATTCGTTCCATTTCGCGTTTATCGTCTTTTTCTTTGAGGTCCTGACGCTTGTCATGAAGTTTTTTACCAGTGGCACAAGCAATCTGAATTTTAACCCAACCTTTTTCTGAGAGAAACAATTTGAGCGGCACCAATGTATGCCCCTTTATTTTGAGAAATTTCTCGATGCGTACGATCTCTTTTCGATTGAGCAAAAGCTTGCGATCGGCACGCGGCTTGTGATTGTAAAAAGAACCGTTTTCGTATTCGGTAATGTGCATGTTGCGCAACCACACCTCCCCTTTCTCATAGAGCCCATATGCTTCTAGAATGGATGCCTTTCCGTTTCTGATGCTTTTGATTTCGGTACCGGTCAAGACTACACCCGCTTCAAACACTTCGTCAAGATGAAATTCAAAGCGCGCGCGCTTGTTGCGGATATTGAGCTCTTTGATTGCCATACTGCAAATTTAGTTAAATTTACGGCATGCAAATCCCGTCGGTTCACCTTGAGCAAGCAGTAGATCAATTGGCCAGTTTACCTGGAATTGGAAGACGAACTGCACTCAGACTTGCACTTGACCTACTCAAAAGAAAAGAACTGGAAATCGACGATTTTGTCCAGGCACTTAGTGCACTTAAAGACAAAGTTTTGCATTGTCAAAACTGCGGAAACATCTCAGATGTGCCGACATGTCAGATTTGTAGTAATCCCAAACGCGATTCACAACTCATTTGCGTCGTTGAGGACATCCGAGATGTCATGGCTATTGAGGCCACGAGCGCCTACAATGGATTATATCATGTGTTGGGTGGTCTTATTTCGCCAATGGATGGCATCGGACCGCAAGACTTGAATATAGCTACGCTGCCCACAAGAATTGAAACCAACAAGCCTAAGGAAATTATTTTGGCACTGAGCCCAACCATGGAGGGTGACACCACGAATTTCTACATTTATAAAAAAATCAAAGACTTCGAGTTGGTGGTGACCCGTATTTCTAGAGGAATTGCTGTGGGCTCGGAGTTACAATATGCTGATGAACTTACGCTTGGGCGCAGCCTTCAGCAACGGCAACTTTTTGATTTAGCTCAGTAATTTGCGGTCGTCAAGTCAATTGACCTTGAACACATTGGTTTTCTTTTTGAGGTAGCGCATACCAAGTCCAAAAACAAGGATAAACGCTGCCATACAAAGCAAAAACAGCTTGTTCTGACCTGCAGCTAAGCTATTCATGATGTAGAGCTGAAATGCCAACAACACCCAGGCTGTTGTCATGGACGCTGCCCAACCAGAATATTCGTTTTCAAGCACAACCTTAATGGAAAATGGCTGCGCGTTGGCTTTGTATTTCCAGAAAGCTGGCAATAATAGCGGTGTTTGATTTTTCCAGTTGAGGTAATTTTGACCGAATTTACGGGTAAGAAACTGTTCTTCAGCGTAGATGATCAGACGATAGTAAGCCACAAATAAAATTAAAAATACAGGTACTAACCAATTGATTCCGGTAAAGACAGCCCAACCAATATAGGTGGTTATATTTCCGAGATAAAGCGGATGACGCACCATCGAATAGATCCCGGTAGAATTGAGCGCTTCAGCAACTTGTTCGTCGCGGTTTCGCCCTGAGGTATGAGCGGCACGTTTGCCGACAGCCAACGCCCGGATCAGGTGTCCGAGCACAACCAAGCCTAGTGCCAATGCCAAACGCGCATCATTGATCCAATTGGTGGGTTCAGGAAAAACATGCATAAGGCCAAAAGCGGCCACAAAAAAGACCAACGGAATTTGACCTCGGTATTTAAAAAACTGATTTCCTAGCTTTTCCAATTGATTTTGAGCAGACATTAGTGAATTTTATGTATATTTAATGATTGACAAAAGTAACAATAAATCCCGGGGTCAATGAAAGAAAAATACAAGTTAGAGTTTCTCCTTAAAACCTCTCCACGCGTTCTCGAAAAGCTCATTAGCACCCCAGATGGTCTTGCTGACTGGTTTGCCGATGACGTTCGGGTCCACGACGACCTCTACACCTTTGAATGGGACGGAAATGCCGAAGTAGCACGGTTACTCCAAATTAAACTCAATAACAAAATTCGCTTTCAATGGCTAGCTGACGAAGATGACGGCCTTGACACCTATTTTGAGCTATCTTATGTCGTGGACCCCATGACCAATTCCGTTATTTTACACATTACAGATTTTGCAGATCCCTCAGACACGGAAAGTAGCCAAGCGCTTTGGCACCAAGCCATCTCTGATCTCAAGCGAATTATAGGTGGCTGAGTGGCCATTTACGCCTCGCCATCATACGGCTTAATTGCTTAAATTTGCCACAAATTACCCGTTTGAAACGTCTTGTTCTGTTTAGCCTCAAGTCCTTCACTGGACCTTTTATCGTGACGCTGCTTATCTCGATGTTCATGCTCATTCTTCAATTTTTTTGGGTCTACATCGATGACCTCATGGGCAAAGGACTCAGCGTTTGGGTTATTTTAGAATTGCTCGTGTACGTTTCTGCCGGTATTGTTCCACTTGCCTTGCCTTTGGCCATTTTGTTGTCGTCTCTAATGGCTTTTGGAAACCTTTCCGAACACAACGAACTTACAGCACTTAAATCGAGTGGTTTTTCACTATTGCGCATCATGCGGCCACTCATGATTATCGTGTTTCTTATTGCCACAGCAACCTTCCTTTTTGCCAATTACGTCATTCCTGCTGCCAATCTCAAATGGCACACCCTCATTTATGACATTCAAAACAAAAAAATAGCGACCATTCTAACACCAGGAATCTATTCCAAACATTTTGAAGGTTATGCCATTAAAATCGATTCTTTGCAAGGGAATAAATGCTTAGGCGTTACCATTCACGATTACACCCAGCCAACACAACTGCGTACTGTTCGTGCTAAAGAGGCAAACGTCTACAAGTCAGAAAATGGCCGATATGTCTTTTTGGATCTCAAAAACGGAAGTATTCTCGAAGAACTCGATATCCAAAACCCCATGTATTTGCCCAATAAAACTTGGAGCAATCCTTCGGACCGCCCCTCGCGTGTTTCTCAATTTAAACAAGGTGTCTATAAATTGGACCTAGGCGGTCTTGACTTAAACCGCTCCAAAGAAGATTTATTTACTGATAAATACGAGATGCTCAACGTTTTTCAGATCAATGACGCCATCGATTCTATTGACCAAAAGAAACATGACTTAAAAGCGCGTTTTATTCAACAAAGTGCACTTGGTTTTTTAAGTTTAAATGATTCGTTGGCCAATAAGGTACAGCATGATCCGAGTTTGCAAACGGACTTGGTTGAAATTCAGCCCATCAAATTTAAAACAATCCGTGCGGCAGATCGGCAACTCGCCATCAACTTGGCGATTTCAAAAATCCGACGCAATCAACAACAGCTAGAAAATCAAGTTCAATTTTTGCAAACACTTGAACGCGAGACCGACTTGTATTGGATTGAATTTCACCGCAAATTTGCCCTTACCTACGCCATTATTGTTTTGTTTTTTGTCGGAGCCCCTCTCGGTGCTTTGATTCAAAAAGGCGGGTTTGGCGCACCTGTTGTCATTGCAGCCGTTATCTTCCTACTTTATTTTATTGTAAATTCTGTGGGCGATAACTTGGCTGATACCAGTACTGTAGCGCCATTTGTTGGTATGTGGATGGCAGGCTTGCTTTTTACACCGGTGGCCATTTACCTCACAAAAAAAGCACAATCTATCTAAATTAAGCAGCTTGAAAATCCTTATACTTAGTCATAAACCACCTTATCCTATAGCAGACGGAGGTTGCCTGGCCATGTCTCGCCTCCTTTCGGATTTATTGGCCCTAGATAAAGTCAAGCAAATTACCTATCATACCCTTTGTACGCACAAACACCCATTTGATGAAGGTGCTTTTCCAAAATATCCCAAACTTGAGCTGAAAGCCCAACAAATTGACACTCGGGTTCGGATTGTCGGGGCCTTTTTGGCCTTAATTCGGCAGGAATCTTATAATTTGGTCCGCTTCAAAGATGCAAAAGTGCTGTCCACACTCCAAAAAGAACTGAGCATTACATCCTATGACTTTGTGCTATTTGAGAGTTTATTTGCCGCAGTATACGCAGCGCCATTGCGCAGTTTTTCAAAAGCGCAATTCATTTACAGGGCCCACAACATCGAACATCAGATTTGGAAAGACCTCGCGAGTAACACAAAGCGCCTTCCCAAGAAATGGTACTTACACCAATTGGCTTATGCCCTCAAGTGGGCAGAACGCAGTATTTGGAGCGAAGATCAAGGCGCCTTGGATTTGATCCTAACAATCTCAGAAACAGATTTACATCAAATTGAGGCACAAACCCTTACCGCGTGTAAGTATTTACCCGCCTCCATTGACCAAACACCCATTCAAAGCACGTGTGCCAATATGAAAATGTGCTTTTTAGGTGCTTTCAATTGGTATCCGAATATCGAGGCCGTGAACTGGTTTTTGGACCACGTTTTCGCCGATCTTCAAGCCAAATATCCTATGCTAGAGTTTCATATAGCCGGAAAAGACGCCGAACATTTCAAGCATTGGTTGCGTCCGGGGGTTTTTGTTCACGGCTTTGTGCCTGACGCTAAAAAATTCATTGCTGAAAATGGCATTTTTGTGGGTTGCCTGCAATCTGGTTCTGGTGTTAAAATGAAAATACTAGAAGCCATGAGCGTTGGGGCACCAATAGTATTGAGCCTCAAATCAGCCGATGGCTTACCCAATTTGGATGAGCACCTTATTCAGCGCACCGATTTGGCATTTAAAGAAGACCTACTTCAATTACTACAAGACGAAAAGCAACTTGCTGCAAGAGCTGCGTATTTCAATGCCTATTTTAAAAATCATTTTGAAACAATACAAGTACGCAAACAACTGCAGTTCGTTCTCGATGAACTCCAAAATAATCGCTAATATTGCCGCATGGGTTTTCCGTTCTATTTTATTGCTGGCTTCGTTTTTTTAGTTTACAGCTATGTACTCTACCCCTTGCTTTTAAAAGCAATGTTGAAAAAGAAAAGCAATGTAACAGTCTATCAGCGCACGGCAGTAGTTCCTTCTCTGAGTATTGTAATTGCCGCACACAATGAAGAAAAAGTACTTCGTGAAAAACTCGATTCCATACTCAATTGTGCATACCCTCAGCAGCAAATTGAATTACTGATTGGTATTGACAGTAGCGCTGATTTCAGTGCCATTATTGCCAAAGAATACCAACACAAATTTGCAAGTTGTAAAGTATTTGAATTCGAACAAAGACAAGGGAAAATTCAAATTGTTAATGCACTTGTACCCAAAGCGCAGCATGAGCTCATTGTACTCACAGACGCTAATGTACTTTTTACCCAAGACACATTGACTTATTTACAAGCACCGTTTAACAACCCTGAAATTGGACTCGTCGACACAAGAATGCAACACTACGGCCTCAAAAATACAGGAATCTCCATGCCTGAATCTGGCTACATAGCTGGAGAGGTCGAAATTAAAGAAGCCGAAGGCAAACTCTGGGGTGCCATGATGGGGCCTTTTGGCGGTTGTTTTGCATTTCGAAAAGCCTGTTTTGAGCCTATTCCTGCACATTTTTTAGTCGATGACTTTTTTATCAACATGACTTGTATTGAAAAAGGATATCGCTGTATTACCCAGAAAGAGGCTGTTGTACTGGAAGATGTCTCCAATGACTTGCTCATTGAATTCAGACGGAAAATCCGAATTTCATCGGGTAATTTCCAGAACTTACGTCGGTTTTGGCGTCTGTTATTCAAATTTAATTGGGTTTCATTTACCTTTTTTTCGCACAAGGTTTTGCGTTGGATTTTACCTGTCTTTTTGTTGCTCATGTCTTTTCATGTCATTCGCAACAGCCATGCAACCTGGTTACATAGTTTACTATACTATATTTTATGGCTGATCCCTATAACTTTTCTGGTCGATTATATGGCACGCAAACAAAATGTACAACTTATCTGGTTGCGCTACCCAATACATTTCATCAGCATGAACGTGGCTTTGCTTATTGGACTGTTTAAGTTTTTTGGCGGAATTCGCTCTTCTGTATGGCAACCCACTAAACGCCATCAGTAAGTTTAACACTTAGGATCGCTAAGTTTTTTGTATCTTTGCAACCTATTTAGCCATCGTAATTGTAAGTTGCCCACTCTTCCTACTATTTCAAACGGCAACCCTACACATTAAAACCCAAGAATGGCCAAATCCAAAGAGACCTTCTCGAAAAAGGAAAAAGAAAAACTCAAAGCAAAAAAGAAAAAAGAAAAATTACTGCGTTCTGAAGAGCGTAAAGCCAATTCTGGAGGTGGAGGCCTAGACAGCATGATGGCTTATGTAGATGAATTTGGCCGCATTGTTGACGCGCCTATTGATCCGTCGACCAGAGTAGAAATCGATGCAGAAAGTATCGAAATCGGTATTCCACGCCGCGAAGAATCTGAAGAAGACGACGCCGCAGACACCGGAACAGTTATTTTCTTTAACGATTCTAAAGGCTACGGCTTTATCAAAGACAAAGCATCTGGTGAAAACATCTTTGTACATGCAGCCAACTTATCGGCGCCAATTGCCGAACGCGATGAAGTCAGTTTTGAAAAAAGTAAAGGTCAAAAAGGCTGGGTAGCGCTCAATGTCAAAATCATCCCCAAAGCTTAATTTTTTAAATACCTCGACATCATTTCAAAGCCAAAACGAGGTAAATTCGCTTCGGTGAGCAACAGCACCACCACATCAAACTTCTGAAGCTCGGCTGCATAATTCTTCATGTCCTCAATGTAAGTAGTGGGTTTATTTGGTACCAACCTTTCGTGGTTGTAGTACCAAAACTCACCGTCTATAAAAACATGATTCATCATGCCCCAGTTGTACATTCCGTAAAAAAAACTATCCCCAATTACCAATACTTTGGGCTGTTTTTTTGCAGCTCGAACAGGCACAATTTTAAATTGAGGATAAGCCATTTTAAAGTCGGGTAAGTTGCGCAATAAATTCATTCCAAGTTCGATATCGTCGTCGCGATCACGGGGCTGCTCGTCTTGTTCTATGGACGTGAGCCGAAGGGTTGGCAAGGGTTTAGCCGTTAATTTGGCAATCTGCCTAATGAGCGAATCTGCCACTAAATACTCACCATAACTACTCCAGTGAATTCCGGTTTTTGGAAACAAAGGATAAGGCGCATTTGGCTTCATTTGCATAAACCACGTTTGCACGTCAAATAGCGGTATTTGCTCCTGCTGCAGGGCCCGCACAAAATCCGGATGATTTCTACCCGTACTTCCATTCCATTTATAGCCAGCGGGCATTTGCTCTGCGTAAAAGGTACCTTTACCCGGCGCCAAACAAACCATGAGTTGCTTGCCTCTCTTATGTAAATCTTGTTGAACCAGAGCGAGTTGCCCAACAAGCGCATTAATTGAAATGGCTCCAAGGTAGTCTTGTCCGCTGGCCGCCAACAAATAATTTTCTTCGAATAAATAGCCGTCTTTACCTTGTACAACGCCTTTGGCTTGAAATTCCCCAAAGAGACGATCAAAAACTTCGTTGTAAAAACGCACCATAAAAGGCCGCAAGCCAAAATGATCTTTGATGTACGCCTCTTGTCCTTCTTGAAAAGCGGCTGTTTTCCATTTGTCTATAGAAAATGGAACATTTTCTGTTTGTGGTTGCGCACCACCCAAAGGCTTGGGCTCAAAAAGATGTTCATTTTGCTCCAGCCAAGGCAGCAGCAACAATGCCAGAACAAATCCGAACAAGCTGTTTTTAAATATGGCGGTTTTTCTGTTGGCTTCCATTAGAAACGGTAATAAATAAATGGATTGAGGTCGGAAGCCGACAAAAACACGATGCTAAAGAACAGCAATAGAACGGTACTAATAATCATTAACACGGCATTTGATAGCGAAACTACAGGATTTTGTACCATTAGAAAGGCTGCAGCTTTTGAACCAATTTTGGTTCTACCGAAAAGAGAAAAGAAAATTGCAAAAAGAAAAATTAATATAAAGCTATTGTTTAATTCAACAAATTTAATGTCTTTATAATCAAAAAGTTGTTTATAAAAAGTAAGTGCGTCATTCCAGTTTTCAATACGAAAAAGTACCCAGGCCATTGCTACAACAAAAAAGGTAAATAGCACTGAAGGCACCTTCCCTATCTTCTCCAAAATTTTCAATAAAAACAAACGGTCTAAAATCAGAAACAAACCATGAAAAGCACCCCAAAACACAAAATTCCATGACGCGCCATGCCAGAGTCCAGAAACCAAAAACACCAACCATAAATTGAAATACAAACGCCACTTTTGACCCACACGGTTACCACCCAAAGGGATGTACAGAAAATCACGCATGAAGGCACCTAGCGTAATATGCCAGCGACGCCAAAATTCAGTAATACTCTGAGCGGTGTAAGGTGAATCGAAATTTTCTGGAAAACGAAAACCCATCATGCGCGCAAGTCCTATGGCCATATCGGAATAACCCGAAAAATCAAAGTAGATTTGAAAAGTGTAAGCCAGTATACCTAACCAAGCCTCGTCAAAGCCAAGCGCACTTAGCTCCCCGCCCATGTACAAATCGGCTTGTTTGGCCAAAACGTTGGCAATTAAGACCTTTTTGGCCAAACCAATGGCAAAACGAAACAATCCCAATAACCGGTCGTCGGGAGTTTCTTTGCGATCAAGCACCTGAGCGGCTACACTTTTAAAGCGAATTATTGGGCCAGCTATTGCATGCGGAAAGATGAGTTTATAGAGCAAATAGTGTGTGGGGCGGTCAAATGGTGGGTGCTCATTGCGATAGACTTCAATGGCGTAGGTCAAGGTCTGGAAAGTAAAAAAAGAAATGCCAATCGGCAAGGCGACTTGCGTCCAGGCAAGCTGATCGATTCCGACACGAGCAAGAGCGGTATTTATATTTTCGATAAAGAAATTGGCATATTTGAAATAGGCGAGCAAGCCTAAATTGAGCGAAACAGATATGCACAGCCAAATCTTTTTATTTCTTGGTTGAGTGGTTTTATAAAGGGCCTTGACAAGATAGAAATCGAGTAAACTAGTACCCAATACCACATACAAGAAATTAGGCGCGCCCCAAGCATAAAAGAGAATGCTCACAAACAGAGCCCATCCGTTTTTAGCCTTTTTCGGCAAGAGTACATAAACCAATAAGAATAACGGTAAAAAGTACAATAAGAAAAGAATGCTGCTAAAAACCATGTTTTTGTAAATCGTTGCAATTTACAAAAACGAAGGCATTATTCAAGCATCATTATGTTAACAGAAAAAAACATATATTTGAGTCATCAACAACGATTTATGCGCCTAACCCTACTCTTTTTCTGTTTTGTTTTACTGGGTTTAAAACAAAGAGTTTTTTCACAAGCAGCCAACATCTGGATCAAGCCTAATGCTGTTTGGCACTATGATTTCGATAGCTTTAACGGTACCTTTGGCTTCGTTAAGACGGAGTATGTTGGAGACACACTAATTGAGGGGCAAAGCGCACAAATATTGACCTCCAATAGGTATTTATTTTTCTATGATATCAATGGTATTCTTCATTTATCGGATATACAAAACTGGCCTACTAATTACACTCGCAATAATGAAAACCAAGTTTTTTATTGGTTAAATAACCAATTTGAATTACTCTATGACTTCACCAAAGCACCAGGAGAGTCCTACACGGTGGTAAGCATTGAACCAACTGTTCAACTCTGCAACCCAAGCTCATCTGTGACGGTTCAAAGTATCTCAAATACCACAATCGGCAATCAGACCTATCCAACCATTGAACTCGACTCTGATCAAGCAAATTTTTCACGACTCAACGGCCAAATTAACGCCAGATACGGGAACCAAACTAACACCTACACACCTTATGCTTGGCTCTTCCCATTAAACGGTTTTTACTTCGATGGAACCGTTGATAGTATACCGCTGTCCGTTTCACCATGCGATCCAAATTTGATCATAGATTATATCCATTATAAATTTCGCTGCTTTCAGGATGATAGCCTTACAGTAAATCCGAATAATGAAGACTGTGAATACTTACTCAATAATGTTGGAATGACTGAATTAAATGATGAAGGCTACATGTTGTTTCCAAATCCGGCGACAAACTTCATTACTTTGGTTGCTCCTTTTGAAGAAAATGAAGTAACTATTTACAATGCAATGGGAAATCTCGTTTTAACAACCAAAACAAGCAAAAGAATCGAAGAAATCCCCTTGAACTTACCAAGCGGAACTTATTTCTTAAAGTCTTCCTCTAATCAATCCGCACCATTTAGCGAGACTTTCGTGATTAGATAAAACAGCTCACTAACCGAATCACAAAAGCTAAATTGCCTGGCTTAAGCACCTAAATGCTTTTGGCTGCATATCGCGGTCGGTTTCTTTTTTTTCGTTTTGTTTAACTTTGTCAAATGAACATAGAATTGATGTCTCCGGCGGGCTCTTACGAAGCCCTCATGTCGGCCATAAAAGCAGGCTGCAACTCGGTTTATTTTGGAATTGAGCAGCTCAACATGCGCGCGCGTTCTTCTAATAATTTTACACTCGAAGACCTTAAAAAAATCGCGGCAATTGGCAAAGAACACCAGGTTAAAATGTATTTGACGCTCAATACGATTTTATATCAGCACGACATGAACCTCATGAGAACCATTGTGCAAGCTGCCAAAGACGACGGTATCAACGCGGTCATCGCTTCCGACTTTGCCGTGATGCAATTTGCCAAATCCATTGGCATGCCTGTCCATATTTCTACCCAGGCCAATGTAACCAACGTTGAAACCGTGGCCTTTTTTGCGTCCTTTGCCGATGTGGTCGTGTTATCCAGAGAATTGTCCTTGAAACAAGTTGCCGAGATTTCCAGAGAAATTGAGCGCCAACAAATCACCGGGCCCAGCGGCCAACTGGTACGCTTGGAAATCTTTGCCCACGGCGCACTCTGCATGGCGGTTTCCGGAAAGTGCTACCTCAGTCTTCACTCCCATTTTGCCAGTGCCAACAGAGGAGCATGTATTCAAAATTGCCGCCACTCGTATATCGTCACTGACAAAGAAGATGGTACCGAATATGAACTCGATAACGAGTATATCATGTCTGCCAAAGACCTTTGCACCATCGATTTTATCGATCAAATTATTGATGCAGGCGTATCGGTACTCAAGATCGAAGGCCGCGGCCGCGCTTCTGATTATGTGTATACCACCACCCAATGTTACCGCGAAGCGATAGACGCCCTCGGCACACCAACCTACAACCCTGAGGCCATTGAAAATTGGAAAGAAAGGCTTTCCACGGTTTTCAATCGTGGTTTTTGGGATGGCTACTATCTTGGTCGACAAATGGGAGAATGGTCCAAAGTTCCAGGGTCTGTTGCTACCCAAAAGAAGATTTATATTGCCAAAGGCCTGCATTATTATGACAAAATTGGGGTCGCCGAATTTGCCTGCGAGGCTTATGGCCTCAAGTTTGGTGATTCGGTTATCATCACAGGACCTACTACGGGCTATGTCGAGACTAAAATTGAAAGCATCCACATAGAAAACGGTGTTGTAGACGAGATTCAAAAGGGCCAGATTTTTAGCATCAAAGTCCCCGAAAAAATCCGTCCTTCAGACAAGCTCTATAAAATCGTCAGTGCATGATCCAAGTGAGCCAACAACGAGAGCGCTGTATTGGCTGCAATGCTTGCGTAGAGGCTGCTCCTCAGCGCTGGCGCGTCAGTAAAAAAGATGGCCGCTGTACCCTAGTAGGCGGTAAAGAAAAACGCGGTTTTTACACGATTAACCTCCCCGATTTCGAAAAAGAAGAAAACGAACTAGCCGCCAAAAATTGCCCTGTAAATATTATTTGGGTGAAGGAGTTGTAAGCTTTACCAATTGATAATGGGTAATTTCCTTTTTTCATTTACATTCCACAAACCAATTTGCAAACCATTTAGTTGAACACAACGGTTCAATAAGCCTAATTGCAATCCATTTACGGCATGTGCTTGGTTTTGAATACCCAGCTCCATACCGTTGACTGTAATGTACTTTCCAGAACAAAGATTGAATGCAATTCCATTTATTTTTCGACCATAACTAAAACCAAGAGAAAATACGAAACCATTAGATAAATCTGTGTAAGTACCAAAGGTTGAAATTAATATTCCCGAATGCACTGCTTTGCAGGCAATTTGATTGATGAGGTCGGGCATCGGATTCAACAATAGTTGTTCAAAAGAAAACACTTTACGGTTCATTGGAATAAAAATACCCTGACCTATTAATTGCAAATTTATACCATAAGATTTTCTAGTATTGGTGACATTACATATGGTTTCAGAACCAATTGGACCAATGGCAATACCATATACATTGTCTTTCACAGAAGGAATGAAATGTAAAACATAGGCGTTACTGGGCTTTAGGCTCGAATCCGCCTCATTCCCCGTAACCTGTGCAAGCAGGAATTGACTACTGCATAGTGCTAAAAGGAAAAGTTTGATTTTTAACATGGCGATAAGATTAATTCATCTTTCAAAAATAACGGGAAATTTGAAATTCAATATCAAGGCAATATGAATCGAGACCGAAGTATAGGGTTCTCATCCCAAACGATCTTAAACAAAAAAAGCAACCCTTTGGTTGCTTTTTTTTTACTTGGCGGAAAGTGAGGGATTACGCTGCGCGTGCTCTCCTCCCTGCGGTCGTCGGGTCGAACCCCGGGGTTCTCATCCCAAACGATCTTAAACAAAAAAAGCAACCCTTTGGTTGCTTTTTTTTACTTGGCGGAAAGTGAGGGATTCGAACCCCCGGAACCTCTCGGTTCAACGGTTTTCAAGACCGCCGCAATCGACCACTCTGCCAACTTTCCGAGGCAAAAGTACTAAAACTTCGGGTTCCTGCAAGGGGTTTTTAAACTTTAGCTAAAGTTTTTTTGATTTCTACTTCATCTTCCAGGCTTCGTCAAAGCCGATGCCTCTGAAAATGAAAGGTTTGTATTTTTCTATGCGCGCTGTACGCGTGGCGCTTTGCTTGGCATCATTAAAATGACGCAAATAATTTTTCTGGCGACCCGGCGTCAAAGCACGAAACGCTTTTTCAAATGTTGGATCGGCATGAAACTGTGCGTTGAGCTCTTCAGGTACAGGGAATTCAGTGGCTGGTCTGAGTTGCAACTTGAGCCCTGCTTTTTCGACTTCGAGTGCCTCAAATAAATAAGACCTGATTTGCTCTTGCTTTTCAAGAATTTCGGACAGATTTTTAAAGCGCAATAAACGAAAGGTTTGAGCGGTTTCTGAGGGTGCGACAAGCATGTTGTGTTGATCTGCAAGTAGAGGGCCTTTGAAAAAGGAAAAACCGCAGTTGTCTTTGAAACTAAACAAGGCTACAACATTTTTGCCATTGTACGTGTAGCAAGGTGTCCCCCATTTCATGGATTCTTCCTGAAATACAGACAGTGCAATACCCCTTAGGGCTTCTATTTGTTGTGCAAATACCCGCACAGAGCAGTCGTCTGTTCCAAATTTACTACAACGACCACAACCGTCGCTTAGATAAACATCGATAGATTTTGTCATTCCCATAAATCAAATTTACGATTTTGGAACGCGCTTGCAAAGCTCTTGCGTATATTTGCAGCATGAAATTAAAGCAAGTTCCGCTCGATCAACTCAACGCACTCAACCCAGGTACACTCATGGAAGCATTAAGTATTCAGTACCTTGAAATCGGCGATACTTTTGTCAGGGCTAGCATGCCGGTCAACGAGCGAACCCGACAACCTATGGGCTTATTGCATGGTGGCGCAAGCGCCGCGCTCATGGAAACCGTTGGTTCGTTAGGCTCCGTTTTACTCATCGACCCCAGTACTCACTACGCAGTTGGCCTCGATATCTCGGCTAACCATGTTGGTGCCGTTAAAGAAGGTGAAGTACATGCAACCGCACGCTTGATTCATGCCGGGCGCACCACCCATCTCTGGAACATTGAGGTGCGCGAAGCGCTTAGTCAACGCCTTATTTGCCATGGCAAACACACCGTCATGGTTTTACCTAAAACAGAATAACATGCTTCGTTACCGCCTTCCAGGAGAGCACACTATTCGTTTAGAAGGTGATTTTATTCAGACAGAAAGCATTGATAATAAAGATTTTATTATCACAAACTTCGATCAAAGCATCAAATATAATTGGTCTACATCAGCTACGCCCACCTCTGTACCTAAAGCAGCGCCTTTTTGTATCGATCAAGAGGCCTACATCATGCAAGCGCAACAATTGATCAATGACCTCAACCGAGGCGTTGCGGATAAAATAGTGTTGTCAAGAATCAAGAAAGCACCAAAAGAACTGTTCGACCCCGAAGCACTTTTTGAAAAGCTATTGGAACATTACCCCAACGCACTTGTGTACTACTTTGATAACACCAGTCTCGGCAGCTGGATAGGCGCAAGTCCTGAAATTTTACTCGAAAGAACAGGCACTCGTTTCAGGACAATGGCCTTAGCAGGCACCAAGGCAGCTGGCGACGACCGCGACTTCAGTTTTAAAGAATACAACGAGCACGCCATGGTTACGGAATTCATTGAAGGGCAGTTACGGCAAATCCCCGGCGCACAATTGCAGGTGTCGGACATCCAATTTTACAGCCCAGGACCTGTGACACACCTATTACAAGAATTAACCTGGCAAATGCCCGACGAAGTGCTGCCGTTGTTACTCAAGCACCTACACCCTACACCAGCCGTTGCCGGCTTGCCCAAAAAGGTTGCCCAACAGTATATTGGCGCCATCGAAAGCCATAAGCGCGAACTCTATACTGGCATCATCGGTTGCAACCGACGCGGAGCAGAAAAACTATATGTGAATTTGCGTTGTGGTCAGCTTATCTCGGATTTCCTTTATTGTTACGTTGGTGGCGGTTTTACGCCAGATTCTGTCGCTCAAGACGAATGGCAAGAAACTGAAAATAAAAGCCAAACCTTGTTGCGCCTGCTCTGATTTGACGTAAATTTGCGGCATGCAAAGCTCTGACAAACAATTGGTGCAATTTGTGGTGGCCGCAATGGTTCAGCACAAAATTCAAAAAGTTGTGCTGTCACCGGGCTCTCGAAATGCTTCTTTTGCGATTGCTTTTGCTGCGCACCCCTCCATTGAAACCATGGTAGTACACGACGAACGCGCAGCTGCTTTTGTGGCCTTAGGTTGGGCACAAGAAAGCCAAACACCAGTTGCTGTTTGTTGTACTTCGGGTTCTGCTTGCCTTAATTATTATCCTGCGCTTGCCGAGGCCTATTACCGAAATATCCCGCTGCTTGCTTTAACGGCCGATCGCCCGGCCAAATGGATCAATCAAGGCGACGGCCAAACGATAGTTCAGGCTGAAGTATTCAAAAATCACACCCATGCCTATCTTGGTTTTGACGAAGATTCTTTTGACTGTAGTGTGCAAAACACCGAGCAAATTCAATCTTTTTTAGACCTACTTTATGCGCCATGGAAAGGTCCAATTCACCTCAATATAGGTTTGAATGAACCACTTTATGGCTTGGCGCCGTTCAGTAACTTTGATTTTAAAGGAAGTTTACCTTCATCCAATCAAAACGCGCAGTTACCTGACTTCTCCGTACTCCATGAGCAAAAAATCATGGTGCTTGTTGGCCAAATGGACCCCAACTCCAAACTTCAAGATGCCCTTACTCAATTTGCCGCCTACAGCAATGTAGTGGTATTGGTCGAGAATACATCCAATCTAAAGTCTCCGCTCTTTAACGCTTGTATTGACCGCAGCCTCAATGGTTTTGACCCAGCAGACAACAGCTTTCGCCCCACCGTTTTGATCAGTTTGGGAGGGGCAGTTGTTTCCAAGCGCATCAAGGCTTATTTGCGTCAAACTTCTTTGGCCGTTCATTGGCGCTTGGCGACTGACTTCCCTGAAATGAATACCTATGGAACGTTAACGGCTTGTCTTTCTATCGATCCAGTTTTCTTTTTTGAATCTCTTTTAAGTGCGGATATCTCATTACAAACCAATAATTTCCAAGGTAAATGGAAGGCCATTGACTACATTGCCAAGGACCAACAAGCCTTGTTTGAAACCAATCCTACACAACTTTTTGACTACGACATTTTTGCCGCCGTTCAAGACTGCCTTCATGGCCCTTACACGCTTCACTTAGCCAATAGTTCAGTAGTCCGATATGCGCAGCTTTTTGATCCCCTTCCGGATGTTATTTATCACAGCAACCGTGGCACCAGCGGCATAGATGGCTCGGTTTCTACGGCAGTTGGCGCCGCTCTTAGCACACCGCAACGTGCGCACTTGCTCATTTGCGGCGACACCTCTTTTATTTACGACAGCAATGCACTCTGGACCCAGCCTTTTCCAAACAACTTGAAGATAATCATCATTCAAAACCATGGTGGGGGTATTTTTCAAATCATTCCGGGCCCCGCCCAATCTCCATTGCGTAGTCAGTATTTTGAAGCCACACATCAAAAGTCTCCAGGTAAAATTGCAGCAGGTTTTGGTTTTGAGGTAATTTTCCTCCATCAGAAAGAACAGCTATTTGATACCCTAAGCGCTTTTTTGACGAACCCGACTCAACAAATTTTGGAAATAGCAACCGAACAAGCTCAAAACGCCTCTGTTCTTCAAGACTTTTTTAATTTCGTAAAAAAATAATTTCAATGACTGAATACCTTGCCATTCTCGGCACCTCTGTTGGCCTTACCTACTTGTTTATCCTCACCCTACTCGAAATCGTTTTAGGCATCGACAACATTATATTTATTTCAATCATTACCGATAACTTACCCAAAAACAAACAACGCAGTGCGCGGCTGATTGGCCTGAGCTTGGCTTTGGTCATTCGCATCATTATGCTCAGCTTGGTATCCTGGATCATGACCCTCGACCGCGAACCGCTGTTTTCGCTAGCTGGTTATTCGTTTACCGCCCATAGCCTTGTGCTACTCATTGGCGGTTTGTTCTTGATCTACAAATCAGTTGGCGAAATGCACGCCAGCGTCAAAGGCACCGCGCATGAAACCAGCTCTAAAGCCTACGCCACCTTTTCGGCAGCCGTTACACAAATAGTATTGGTCGATTTCATTTTCAGTTTTGACTCTGTCATATCTGCCATTGGCATGACCAACGATATTGCCCACGAGACCCACGGCAACCCTTTGGTGATTATTGTTCTTTCGGTGCTTATCTCCATGTTTGTCATGATGCTTTTTTCAGGGCCAATCAGCAAATTCATCAATGAAAGACCAACAATTAAAATGATAGCACTTTCATTTTTGGTAGCTATTGGCGTCATGCTCATCGCTGAGGGCTTTGGCGAACACATGCAAAAAGGCTACATCTATTTTGCGCTCGTTTATGCACTGATTGTGGAAATGCTCAATTTGCGCATGCGCAAAAACCAGCAAAAATGACCCAAAACGAGGCGCTTGCCCTTTTGAATGTTACTGACGGCCAAGATCCTGAGGAGCAATTTGAATTGGTCTTTTTCGAATACAAACAAAAAATTTACAGGCAACTCGATCAAGTTTTATTGTATCCGAAATGGATAAACGCTTTAGAAAACTTGTCAATAGCAGCAGAAACGCTGCTAATATCTTCGGAAAATCAGGAATTTACAATACCTGAAGCGCCTATTTTTTCATCTGAAACAACACTTGTTGACCTGTATAACCAGCAGCAACAAATAAAAGTCAAAGTTGCCCATTTGTTGTATAATTGTGTCGCACCAAAAAACGCACTAAAAGTATTAGAGGCCTATCAAAGGCTAATGCGAACGTCATTTGATTTTTGGGCTCAAGCTGGGCTTTCAAATACAGAAGTAAAGCTCTCTCAGCAATTTGACCCAATTGCTATTTTAGCGACACTAAAGGATATAGCGCAAAAAGGAATATCCCGTATTAACGAATTAGATGAGCAAAATACACCGCAGTCACTAAAAGTATGGATTGCATGGAACAAAGCACTACAGGCTAAAACAAGCAAAATTTAAAGCTCTCCGCCGCCGCCTTCTCCGTTCATTTGCTTGCCCTTGTTCGAAATCTCTAATTTACCAAACTTATAAGTTGCTGAGATATAGACACGGCGCGTAAGCCATTTGAATTCGCCAGACTGATAAATACCCGGGCGATCAACAATGAAATAAAAACCCTGACGGTTAAAAATATCGGTGACTCTAGTGCCAATTGTCCAATTGCCATTGGCGAATTTTTTCTCAAAGGCAAGATCTATTGGCCCCCTGCGCTGCGCAATTCCTTGAACGGTAACGCGAGGACCGTTGTAATTGACACTCAATTGTAGGGTTGCTGTCTTTTTCCAGAATTCATAAGCAGTATTCCATTTGACATTATGGTTAAATCCTTGGCGGTTTGGAATAAGGCTATCATTGCTGAAGTACCAAGTATAATTTCCGTTATAAGAGACTGTTGTGCGCAATCCACTGATGGGTTTCATCATGAGAATCAGCTCAGCACCAAGGGATTTTGTTTGTGCAATATTCAGGTAGGTAACCGCACTGGTGTTGTTCGGATAGAATTCCTTGAACCTGGAAATGACGTCATTGGCGCTACGGTAAAACAAGGCGCTCGAAACAGTCAATTTCTTTTTTTCTAATGAATAAGCAAGGTCAAATGAATGGATAAACTCTGGGTTCAGGTACGGATTTCCGCGCTGTAAGTTGTACGGATCTGAATAATTCGTGAAGGGATTGAGTTCTCCGGCAGATGCACGTTTAATACGTCGAGAGTAACTTAGGCTGAGTTCTGATTTCGGCTTGAGCTCATAGCGCAAGTGTGCCGAAGGAAAGAAATTAAAGTAATCGTTGACAATCCGGATGCTGTCTGAAATCAGGTTTGGGATTTGATACGCTTTTTCTAGACGTAAACCAGCCTGTGCTTTAAAACGATTGAATTGTTTTCCTACGACGCCGTAGGCACTGAAAATTTGTTCTTTGTAGCCATAAAGAAAATTGGCTAAGGTGTCGGCTTGGTATTCACCTAAAAGATCGTTGAGCGTTTGTGAATAGGTATCGACAAGTTGGTCTCGTAAGATGGCCTTTAAACCCGCTTCTGTTCGCAAACCGAGTGCGGGGAACAAGTAGGTAAGATCGGCTTGTGCTGTGGTGATATTGTTTTTCTCGGTATTGAAAAGTTGCTGATCCAAAACAGGCAGACTAGACAAAGAGCTATCTGGGTTGTAGTAATAATTTTTATAAAAACCGTCTATCCATTCTGTACCTAAAGACTGATTGAAGTCGATGATAAGATTGCCGCGCTCTGCTTTGAAATCATGCTTGTAATTGACATTTAGATCTAGATTGCGGCGCGTAGTAGGGTCGTAGGAGGTGCGCTGCCATAAATTGGTGATTTCATTGAGTTCGTTGAGTTCGGCATTCCAGAGATCGCCAGTGCGGTCACGACGGGTCAAAGAACCGGTTGCCACAAAACCTATCGTATTGCGTGGATTGAGGTTGATATCTGTTCCGAAGCGAAAAGTCTGACCAGCGTCCAAATCTGTTCCGGTTCTGTTTTGATCTAAAATAAAAGTGCCAGTACTTAAATCTTGGCGTATATCGTTGTAGTTATTGCGGTATCCTTCGAGGTAGCGCGCCGTGTAGGTTCCAAATACATTGATATTTCCATTTCGGTAGCTTAAAGAGGCAGTCCCCTCACCGACGTTTCCGCCTTTGAGATCTCCAGATGCCAGATTGGTTGATACCATGCCGTTAAAACCGAGTAGCTTGTTCTTTTTAAGTACAATATTGATGATGCCAGAGCTACCGTCAGGGTCGTACTTGGCAGACGGATTGGTCACGATCTCTACGCGTTCAATGGAATTGGCTGGTAAGGCATCTAAAAGCGTTTTGCCCGAACTGCCGCTCAGTGAACTGGGTCTGCCGTCGATCAATACAGTAACACTCCCCTGCCCTCTGAGCAAAACGCCACCATCTTGATCAACCTCTACCGAAGGCAAGCGATTGAGAATGTCATTGGCGGTTCCGCCGTTGACATTGAGGTCTTCGGCCACATTGTAAACCTTTTTGTCAATACCGGCTTGCATGATGTCTTTTTGACCTTGCACCACGACATCTTTTACGTTTTGTGTTTTGGTCAGTTGCATGCGTAGGGTTCCGAGATGAAAATTAACCTGACCTGCCTTGAGATCAAAACTTTCGGAATTCTCGGACTCGTATTGTGCCAAACTCAGCTGAATGTAGTATTTACCCGGCGCTGCGATCAATTCAAATTTTCCTTCAGGATTGGTGAATACTCCTTTCTGAAAACTAGAGTCTGGCAAGAGAAACAGTTTTACCGACACATATTCTAAAGGAACACTGCGCTCGCTAGTTAATATTTTTCCGGTAATACTGATGGTGTTCTGGGCCTTAAAAGTGGGGCTCAATACAAGAAGTAGGATGACAAGAAGAGAAAAAGGAGCGCTTTTGTATGTAAACATAGCGCAAAAATACACAATTCATTTGCTAAAATGATTTATATTTGCGTTTCAAAATTTTGGAATATGATAGAGCAATTGAGCTTCGAAGACCTTAAAAACAAATTCAACACCAACAAGAATTTCAAATTAGGCACTTATATTGTCGGCGGTGTAATCGCACTTGTTGTTGTTTATTTCGCTTACAGACAATTCATTTGGGGTCCAGCCAATGAAAAATCCAACGACGGCTGGTGGGTTGCACTCAATTACATCACCAAAGACTCCACAGATCAAGCTATCAGTGTTTTGGTTCCGTTTGTCAAAAACAACGACGGTAAAACAGGTGGTGAAATCGGTCAGTATTTATTGGCCACCCAATACATGAAAAAAGGAAAATACACCGCTGCACTCGAGCAACTCAAAAGTGTTGACCTCGAAGATACCTATATTTCTACGCTCAGCATTGGTTTGCAAGGTGACTGCTACAACCAAATGAAGAAATACAACGATGCCCTTGAACTTTACCTTGAGGCTGCAGACCGCGAAGACAACGAATTCACTTCCCCAATGTTCTTGTTCAAAGCAGGTTTGGTTTGTGAAGAACTCAACAAAAAAGCAGATGCTGCTGCGCACTACCAACGCATTAAAGACGACTACCCGAATTACGCAAGCACCAAAACCATCGATCGTTATATCGCTCGTTGCGCTACTAAATAACATTTATCATGGCTACCGCAAGTAAAAACGGCCCTGCCTTTGATCCAAAAACTTTAACCAACTGTGCCGATTTTCGAATCGGCATTGTTGTTTCTGCTTGGAACGGGCACATCACAGAAAGACTATTAGAAGGCGCACAAGAAGTGCTAGATGCCATTGGTCATGACCAAGCATACAGACGCATTATTCGTGTTCCTGGCGCATTTGAATTGCCCTTAGGTGCCCAGCAACTCTGCCAAGACCAGCACATCGACGGCGTAGTGGCCATTGGTGTAGTAATACAAGGTGAAACCCGGCATTTTGACTTTGTCTGTAGCGGCGCTACACAAGGACTAATGGACGTCATGCTCAAATTCAACAAGCCCGTTGGTTTTTGCTTACTCACTGACAACACCGAACAACAATCCCTTGACCGCGCTGGCGGCATTTATGGAAACAAAGGCACCGAGGCTATGGTTGCTGTATTACAAATGCTTCAGAATCAAAACGCATGACACTCATCAAATCCATTTCAGGGATCCGCGGCACAATCGGCGGCCGTGTAGACCAAGGCCTCACGCCTATCGATGCCGTTAAATTTGCTGCCGCATATGGTACTTGGCTGCAACAACAATACCCCGGAAAAAAACTTAAGGTGGTCATAGGTCGCGATGCGCGCATTTCAGGCCCCATGATTGCCGCCTTGGTGCAGCAAACCTTAGTTGGTTTGGGAATTGACATCATCGATCTAGGCCTATCTACTACACCAACTGTAGAAGTTGCCGTACCAATGGAAAACGCGCATGGCGGTATTATCTTGACAGCTAGCCACAATCCAAAACAATGGAATGCACTGAAATTACTCAATGCAAAGGGTGAATTTATTTCCGGTGCCGAAGGAGAAGCGCTGATGCAAATTGCCAAAGACGAAGCCTTTGATTTTGCCCAAGTAGATGACCTCGGAACCATTGAATCCAATGCCACCTATTTAGAAAAGCACATCGAAGCCATTTTAGCCCTGCCCCTCGTAGACAAAGCAGCCATTGAAGCTGCACAATTTAAAGTCGTTGTCGATGCCGTCAACTCTACAGGTGGTATTTTTGTACCTGCCTTGTTACGCGCCCTAGGTGTCGCGCAAATAGAAGAGCTCTATTGCGAACCAACAGGGCACTTCCCACATAACCCGGAGCCACTTCCAGAACACCTCACCGAGTTATCTCAGCGCGTGGTGCAGAGCGGCGCTCATATTGGCCTCACCGTTGATCCCGACGTAGACCGCTTGGCCTTGGTTTGCGAAGACGGCAGTATGTTTGGCGAAGAATACACCCTAGTAGCCGTTTCCGATTACGTACTCACCCACACCCCTGGCCCAACTGTTTCTAATTTATCGTCGACGCGTGCGCTGCGCGACATCACCGAACAACGTGGTTTGCGTTACGAGGCTGCAGCTGTTGGCGAAGTGAATGTGGTCGTTAAAATGAAAGCCATAGGCGCTGTCATTGGTGGCGAGGGTAATGGCGGTATCATTTATCCTGAACTTCACTACGGCCGTGATTCACTTGTAGGCATCGCCTTATTTTTAAGCCACTTGGCTCACAAGAAATTGTCCATGACGGCTTTGCGCGCAAGTTATCCTAACTACGTGATTTCCAAAAATAAAATTGACCTCAACCCAGGTACCGACGTCGATCACATTTTAGCGCAAATGGCAAAACAATACGCAGCGCATGAAGTGGACACCACTGACGGCGTCAAGATTTACATCGATAAAGAATGGGTGCATTTGCGCAAAAGCAATACAGAACCGATTATCCGAATTTATGCTGAATCCGCTTCAGAGGAAAAAGCCAACGACTTAGCGGCGCGCATCATGCGAGAAATAAAGTCTTTGTAATGTCAAAGTTTGAGTCCTAAATACAAAATTAAAGTGGGGTCGCCTTTCTGACTTGTACAGCAGTGTTTTTCTCGCCATTAATTCACCGATTATTACATATTTTACACGTCGATGAAGAAGAATTAGAGCATTAGGTTACAATCTCTTGAAATGCTCGTATTTGTCTTTGATAAACAAAATGAGTTCCATTTCAGATGCTGTCTTAATGAACTGCTCGTCGATGTTCAGAAAAGTGATAAACGCATCGAATTCTTGTTCCGAGAGCTCTATGATATCGAAAGCCACATACAACCTAAGTAGTTCTTGCACAATTCGGCGCTGGTCGTCTTTGTATTCTTGTTCGGCAATCCAACGTTTGTTTTGTTCTTTCTTGGAAAAAGCCTGATACAAAGCAGTTATTGGGCTTTCGAGCACATTTACACCCGTCACCAAACGCGTTTCGCGCAGCGCGAGGTTTTCTCGTTCTTCTTTGATTTGCTCTAATGTTTTAAGCGGCCTTACAATTACATCAGGCACCTCTTGGGGCAAGCGCTCCACGTATGCTAGTATTTTGGTTTGGCAATTTTCATCGGGCTTGACTACAAATTGATATACCGGATAACCTTTTGTAGAAAGAGCGATGATGTCACCAGTATTGGCATATACCGAAAAATGTCCATTCGGCTGACCAAAAACACCTCTGCCGGTGGTTTTATTGACCACCATAAGGTTATAGAAATTTTGCAAACGCGCGGTATCAATTATTTTACCGCTCACGAGCACCTGCTGACACTGAGCAAAAAGCCCAAATGAACAGTAGACTGTAAAGATAAAACCAATAAAAATCTTAAAACGCGCCAAAATACCAGTTGAAATCGAGAAAAGGCCCGACCAATAGCAAGACGGGCAAAATGATCAAAAGTAACCAACAACAGATGAGCAGACTTCTAAACAACAACGAGGTGTCGCGACGGACCGGTACCGCCAACACGGCATTCACATGGCTGGCTATCATCTCCTTAGCGGCCTCTGGGTACTGCGCATCAAAAGCATGCAATTTGGGATTTTCCGCTAGAATAAGTTGTTTAATCAAATGGTAATCGCGATCGGATAGCGCTTCGTAATTACATTCGTAATCGATGCCTTGTGCATCGAGGAGTTTTCTGTAGTGGTGGTTGCGCTGAAAACTGCGCACCTTAAAAGACATTAAAAATCCGAAGGAAAGTAAAATCCAACTCTCGATGAAATAGCCTACTGTGATCATTAGTAATGACGATAAAAGTGCAAACACCAGTAAGAAAAGATCGCGTTTTTGGCGCACAAACAGCTTAAACAGCTGGCCACCGTCTAGTGGATCAATTGGTAATAAATTGATGACGTTCAGAAATAGAAATAGGAAACTGAGCTCTAGTAGCCAACTTTGCTGATAGTGCTGCGCTAAAAACAATAAAATGAGGCCAAAAAGAACACCCGGAAAAGGACCCGCAGCAATCACTAGAAAACTTTCTTTTTGAGAATAGTGTTTTTTACTGCCCTGAACAAAAGCGCCCATTAATGGAATAAATAACATACGAAGGTCCTCGTAGCGAAAGTATTTCATGAGCAGATAGTGCCCGAGTTCGTGCAAAAAAAGTACGACCACCAAATAAAAAACAAAATCGAGTTCGTCGGAAAAAATTGACAGAAAACTCAGTGCAAAAACCAAAACAGAAAATAAAGTAAGCCCCCAATTGCTCTTGACTTTTACCTTTTCAAGAACCGGCTTAGGCGAATACCAATCTGATGGATTTTGATTTTCCATTTTACATGCCTGGCATACCGCCCATGCCCTTGAGTTTGCTCATCATGCCCATCATGTTGCGCGGATTACTCATGAGCTTCATCATTTTACGCATTTCTTCAAATTGCTTGAGGAGCTTATTGATTTCTTGAATATTTGTTCCGCTTCCTTTCGCAATGCGATTTTTACGAGATGGGTTCAGCAAAGCGGGATTTGCGCGCTCTTTGGGTGTCATTGACAGTATAATCGCTTCAATGCCTTTGAAAGCGTCATCGGGAATATCTACGTCTTTCATGGCTTTCCCCATTCCGGGAATCATGCCCATGAGGTCTTTGACATTGCCCATTTTTTTGATTTGCTGTAATTGCGCTAAAAAATCATTGAGATCAAATTGATCTTTCATGATTTTCTTTTGCAAGCGACGCGCCTCCTCTTCGTTAAATTGCTCTTGAGCACGTTCTACCAATGATACGACGTCTCCCATACCCAAGATACGATCTGCCATTCTTTTTGGGTAGAAGATGTCGAGGGCATCCATTTTTTCGCCTGTACCAACAAATTTGATCGGTTTATTGACAACGGCTTTGATTGAAAGTGCGGCTCCACCTCGGGTATCGCCATCGAGTTTGGTGAGTACAACCCCATCGAAATCAATGCGTTCGTTAAACGCTTTGGCAGTATTGACGGCATCTTGACCGGTCATGGAGTCGACGACAAATAAAGTTTCTGACGGCTGCAAGGCTTGTTTGAGCGCCGCAATTTCGTCCATCATTTGGGTGTCTACAGCCAAGCGTCCGGCGGTATCGACCAAAACTACATTGAAGCCGTTGCTTTTGGCATGTGCGATTGCGGCATTGGCAATGGCAATTGGATTTTTTTCTTCTTTGTTGGAAAAGACATCAATGGAGAGTTGTTCGCCAAGCACATGAAGCTGATCGATGGCCGCAGGACGATAGACATCGCAGGCGACCAATAAGACTTTCTTGCCTTTTTTATTTTTGAGGTAGGCTCCTAATTTTCCTGTAAAGGTAGTTTTACCAGAACCTTGTAAACCCGACATTAGGATAATGGCCGGCGCACCTTTTAGGTTGATTTCAACTTCGTTGCCGCCCATGAGTTCGATCAGTTCTTCATGACAGATTTTGATCATGAGCTGACCCGGTGAAACAGCATTGAGTACGTCGCGTCCTAATGCCTTTTCTTTGACGGTATTGGTGAATTGTTTGGCCGTATTGAAACTGACGTCTGCATCGAGCAAAGCCCGGCGCACCTCTTTTAAGGTTTCAGCAACATTGATTTCGGTAATTTGACCTTGTCCTTTGAGGACTTTAAAGGCTCTTTCAAACTTATCGGTTAGATTCTCAAACATAATTCAAACGTGAGCTACAAAGATAAGCAGCTTATTTGAATTGGGCTAAGATTGAACCATTGTAAGCGCATGTTCATCGATCATTTTGCGCAAATTTAAAAGTGCATAGCGCATTCTACCCAATGCCGTATTGATACTGACCCCTTCTGTTTCGGAAATCTCTTTAAATGAACGCTCTTCAAAAAGGCGCATGTAGATCATTTCGCGCTGGCTCTCAGGCAAGTGTTGCATGAGAACGTGCAGTTGTTCAGCTACTTCTTCTAATGTAGTTTGCTGAACATAATTGGCATCTTCGCTGGCAATTCGATGAAAAATATTGTAGTCTTCTGACCACGAATGACGCTCTGAAATCAGGCGGTGTTTGGCCTGTTTGCGAAAGTGGTCAATTACCAAATTGTGGGCAATACGCAAAACCCAAGGCAAGAACTTGCCTTCTTCCTGGTACGCTCCTAACTTCAATTTTTGAATGACTTTAACGAAGGTCTCTTGAAAGAGGTCGTTGGCTAGATCGGTATCCTTTATTTTATTATAAATAAATTTAAAAATGGCTTCTTGATGCCTGTTGAGTAAAACAGCAAAGGCTTCTTCGTTACCGGATACATAAGCTTTGATGAGCTGAGAATCGCTTAATTGAGATAAGATCATAGTTTACGCTTTGTGCAGAAAAGTGGTTTCGGCGGTTAAAGGTAAATTTGATCTATAGGCGACGCGATTTAAATTAGATATGGCGAATATATAGAAAATTTGAAAACAATAAAAAAATCCACAAAAAAAAGATTGCTTAATTTTGAAGACTAAATTAAAGTACATGCCTTTATTGTCTGCAAAAGCTATTGAAATGCCCGCATCGCCGATTCGTAAATTGGTACCCTATGCGGAAGCCGCTAAAAAAGCCGGAAAAACCGTTTACCACCTCAATATTGGTCAGCCTGACATCCAAACGCCCCAAGTGGCACTCGATGCCATTCACAAATTAGACCACAAGGTATTGGAATACAGCCATTCGGCTGGTTTTGAGTCTTATCGCCAAAAATTAGCGCTCAGTTATCAAAAACAAGGTATTCCAGTCAATGCAGCAGATATTATTGTCACCACTGGCGGATCCGAAGCACTCATCTTTGGACTAATGACGGCCTGCAATCCGGGTGATGAAGTCATAGTTCCTGAGCCATTTTATGCCAATTACAATGGCTTTGCCGTTATGGCTGGCTTAGAGGTTGTTCCGGTAACCGCACACATCGAAAATGGCTTTGCTTTGCCTCCTGTAGCGGCTATAGAAGCCAAAATCACTGCCAAAACGAAAGCCATTATTATTTGCAACCCCGGCAATCCCACAGGATATTTATATACACAACAAGAGCTCGAAGAGCTGAGTAATATTGTTAAAAAACACGATCTTTTCTTGTTTGCCGACGAAGTATACAGAGAATTTTGCTACGATGGAGCGGTCCCTTTCTCCACAATGAACTTAAGCGGCCTCGAACAGAATGTCGTCATGATTGACTCCGTCTCCAAACGTTACTCCATGTGCGGCGCTCGCATCGGTGCACTGATTTCCAAAAACCATGATTTTATGCAAGCGGCACTCAAATTTGGACAGGCGCGTTTGTCGCCACCTACCGTAGACCAAATTGCAGCCGAAGCCGCGTTAGATACGCCACAGTCCTATTTTGACGAAGTAGTTGCCGAGTACGTAGCCAGACGAAACATCATGGTTGAAGGCCTCAATAGTATTCCTGGCGTATTTTGTCCTAAACCGAGTGGTGCATTTTATTGCGTTGCTCAGTTTCCTGTTGCCAATGCTGCACATTTTTGTCAATGGTTGCTCGAGGCGTTTTCTCACGAAGGTCAAACCGTCATGATGGCGCCTGCCGATGGCTTCTACGCAACACCTGGCGCAGGCACAAACGAAGCAAGAATTGCTTATGTTTTGGATCAAGCGCATCTAAAAGCAGCCGTTGAATGCTTAAGAGTTGCACTCGAACAATACCCAGGCACACAACGTTAACCTGAACTAAATTCGCTTTCAAGCGTTCTGAACATATGAAACAATTTGAAGTACCTGCGTTTTACCGTTCTGGCATTTTAGGTCAAATAAAGGCCAAACGCAAAGCTGCAGACCCACGCAAAAAGGACTTCAGCCCAACAGAAATCGTATTAGGAAGCTTCACTTTTGTGCTGGCCAGACACTTTGGTTTCTGTTATGGTGTCGAGAACGCTATTGAACGCAGTTATAAAGCCATAGCCGAAAACCCTGGCAAACGTATTTTCTTGCTCTCGCAAATGATACACAATCCGGCGGTCAATGAAGACCTACAAGCCAATGGCATTCAATTTCTACAAGACACACACGGCGCACAACTTATTGCTTTTGAAAGTCTCACGCCCAACGATGTCGTACTGATACCCGCATTTGGAACCACACTTGAAATCGAGCAGCAACTCAAAGAAATAGGAATTGACGTTCAGACCTACAATACGACTTGTCCGTTTGTTGAAAAAGTTTGGAACCGTTCTGAAAAGCTCGGTCAAACTGCCCATACTATTGTTATCCATGGCAAACATGACCACGAAGAAACACGCGCAACCTTTTCGCATGCAGCGGCATCTGGACACGCACTAGTCATCAAAGACAAGCAAGAAGCAAACTTCTTGGCGCAAGTGATCACTAAACACAAAACAAGTGCTGAATTTCATGCTTTTTTCAAAGATAAATACACACCCGGTTTTGATCCCGATATTCATTTGAATAAAATAGGTGTAGTCAACCAAACCACCATGTTGGCCTCAGAAACCCAAGAAATTACGGATTTCTTGAGAGAAACCTACATGGCGCTTTACGGAATAGATGCTATTAAAGCGCACATGGCCGATACCCGAGACACCCTCTGCTATGCCACCAACGACAACCAATCGGCTACACTCGGATTGTTAGAACAAGAGGCTGATCTAGCCATCGTTGTTGGCGGATACAACAGCTCAAACACAAGCCATCTGGTAGAGTTACTCGAACAAAAATTCACGACCTATTATATCAAAGATGCTGCTGAGATTCAACATGAGAACATTCAGCATTTTGACTATCATCACAAGCAAATGAAGCTAACCGAAGCATTTTTACCAGCAAAAAAACAGCTGCGAATTGTTTTGACTTCAGGTGCATCTTGCCCAGATAGCATTTTAGAAGCGGTCATGGAACAACTTTTGGCAAGTCGTTACGATGCTGCAGAAATTTCTTCTTTACTCTTGAACTATCAAGCATGAAAATTTATACCAAAAAAGGTGACCAAGGCAGCACCGGACTTATTGGCGGAACGCGCGTTTCCAAAGGAGATGTCCGAATAGAAGCCTATGGTACCATTGACGAACTCAATTCATATATTGGCCTCATCAGCGCTTTAGAAATTGACCAGCGTTATAACCTACAGTTACAAGAAATTCAGGATCGCCTCTTTACAATTGGTTCTCATTTGGCGGCAGATCCGGAAAAATCCAAAATGCAACTTCCCGATCTTCTTGAAACAGATGTTCAAAAATTAGAACACTGGATGGATGTCATGGATGAAGCCTTGCCCGCACTCACAGCTTTTATTTTACCGGGCGGTCACCCCAATTGTGCACATGCGCATGTCGCGCGTTGTATTTGTCGACGTGCCGAACGCATGGTGGTCACACTAGATGAACTCGAAGGTATTCCAGAGCTGGTACTTGCCTATTTGAACCGTCTAAGTGACTACCTTTTTGTTTTGGCCAGAAAAATCAACCACGACGCAGGCGCAACAGAACATACTTGGACGCCCCGACATTAATTTTTTCTTGTTTTTACGACGAAGGCTTGGATTTTTGGAAATAAAAATTACTTTTGCCAAAAATTAAACCTAAAATTTAGAATCATGTACTGGACACTGGAACTTGCCTCCTACCTTGAAGATGCACCGTGGCCTGCCACCAAAGAAGAACTCATCGATTTTGCCATTCGTACAGGCGCACCGCTAGAAGTTGTAGAAAACCTACAAGACCTCGAAGACGAAGGCGATATGTATGAAAGCATCGAAGAAATATGGCCAGATTACCCATCAAGAGAAGATTTTCTCTTCAACGAAGATGAATATTAAAAAACACTTTTAAATGCCTCGGGAGTCCGGGGCTTTTTTTTTACCTCAATAAATGAACGAAGCCCAAAATACGAATGGGCTCTCCTTTTTCCGTCTGTTGGTATTCAATCAGATAATTATAGACGCCATCCGGACAATCGGTGCCATTTGCCATTGCGCCATCCCAATAAGCATTTGGATCAGCGCTAAAGAATATGGTTTCTCCCCAACGGTTAAAGATGGTGAATCGGTATCCTTTTGGAATAAAGCCTGTTGAAAAAACGGGATGAAATACGGTATTAAATTCGCTGTCATCTGGGGTGAATGCATTAGGCACATAAACCGCAATGTTGTTCATGACGGAGGCCGTTAAAGTCAAGGAATCAGTACAACCCAAATCTGTTGAACTTACAAGTTGTATATTATAAGTACCTTCAGTAAATGGCAACTCAACATCAAAACTACTACTGCTGTTTTCAAATACAGTTCCATTGATGTTCCAAAGGTGATTCAAGTTGCCTGGTGTCACGTTGTAAATGGTTATAACCGGATCATCGATTTCTACTTGATCTGGATCAATGTAAAAATTAGGAGTTGGAATGGGATCAATTTGAACAGTGGCTTGTACAGGGAACGATTCGCAGCCGTTTAAATCGGTTCCCACTACCTGATAGCTTGTTGTTTGACTTGGACAAACCGTTATACTACCATTTGCATTTTGAGGCACATTCCAAACATAAGTAAGGGCTCCAGAGGCAATGATGTCAACACATGTATTGGCGCAAACGAATGTATCGGCTACACTTACAATCGGCAGCGCCCACTCATTAAGCGATAGAATAACCGTGGAGTCACAACCATTTTGATTGAGCAAATGCACGGTATACACGCCAGGTGAATTAATACTTAGGCCATTAAAATTCAATATGGAATCTGCACAAATGGTCATTGCGAGCAGTGTGGTATCCGATTCTAAATTGACATTTAACTGAATGATGGAATCGCAACCATATTGATTGCTGAGTATGGCCGTGTACATTCCGGCGCTCGTAAGAATTTGACCATGGAAATCAAAGGAGGAGCCAGCGCATAAATTCATTGCGCTAGCGGAGGAATCGGGTTGCAAGACCATAACGTCGATTTGATCGGTGGCCACACAACCCAAATTATCGGTAACTGTTAGTGTGTAGGTTCCTGCTGCACTTGCGTAAAGTGTGGAACTGGTTGAACCTGTGGACCATAGGTAGCTACTAAAAGTAGTGTTTTGTTGTATATAAGAGGAATCTCCAGCACAATGAGAAAGGTCTGGTCCTAAATCTAAAAGGGGTTGCTGCACACTCACTACAATCGAATCTCTGGCCAAAGCGCAGCCGCTTGGCACATCGAGCCAATAGGTACCCGGGCCATTGACCACTATAGAAGAAGTGGTGGCGCCGTTGCTCCAGGTATAGGAGGCGTAGCTTGAATCTGGTTGCAACGTGAGAGAAGTGCCCGCACAAATGAGTGTATCGGGCCCTAGGTTGGGCGGTGCACCAGGACTGGGTGGCGTATAGTTAAAAACCAAAATACCTGTTGCGCCAGCTTGTGCGCCAAAACTTGACCCGGCACAAGCAGGTCCAGTGTGTAAGACAGAACCCGGATTGCCGCCCGTCAAAAGCGGACTCACGTTTGCAGGAAGAGCGGCTTGTTGAAATACAATAGCGCCGCCACCGCCGCCACCGCCTGGGCCGTGGCAAGCAGAAGACCACAATGTACTAAAGATATTGCCACCGTTGCCGCCGCTTACATTGATATTCAAATTTGAATTCACGGTTTGTGAGAGTAAATAAACACAACCACCTGCCCCTCCTCCACCAGCGCCTTCTGAATCGGTATTGCCCATGACGTTCGCGCCACTTGCATTGATGCTTTGGTTGTTTCCGATAATTGTTGGGGTAATGATAAATACGATTCCGCCGCCGTTAGAACCGTTAGTCGCATTGAGGCCGTTGTCTTTGTAACCGCCACCTCCACCGCCACCTAAAAACGCGCGGTAAGTGGCATAACTTTGACTGTAAGCACCCATTCCAAAAGCAGTATTAACCGGGCAAGAACCTGAGAATTGATTTCCGCCCCTGCCGCCTGCACCACCATTGGCACCTCCGCCCGCACCTGGGTTGCCAGAGTTAGAGCCGCCACCGCCGTTTGCCAGCGGCGCACGGTTGCCATCGAGATTGAGCGGCGCAACGGCTATACCCTCCCCTTTTTTGCCCGCGTTGGTTCCGGCGCTGGCAAAGTTTGGGTCGTTACATGCGAACCAACCAGTCGTAACGGCGCCACCCACAAACCCTTTTCCGCTGACATCAATGATATTATTAAAAGTCAAACTGGTAGTTGCTTCAATGGCTACAACTCCGCCAATAGAACCATTCCAAGGACTGGCAGTAACGACTGCATTTATGGTTGCCTGGTTGTATACTGGTACGCGAATAAGTTGCAGTTTTCCTGCAACTGAAAAAGGCTTACATAGATTGCTTACAAACGTGATGGTAGTTCCAGTAATACTGGCAATATTAGTGAACTCAAAATTACCAGCTGATCCAATTGCGGTGACCTGACCAAAACTTGCGGTATTGGTTTGGTTGATCGTAGCCCCTTTCATTTGAATCAACAAAACGCGGTCACCAACAGCGAAGCCATTGCTGCTTGTCACCATCACACTATTGGGGGTGATATTCGTAACGGCTACATAAGTGTTGACAATACCGCCAATAGACTGCGCATGAGCAGCACAACAACAAACCATAAAAAGTAAACCGCTTAGTATTCTTTTTACCATAAGCCTAACGCAGTAATAAAACATGACCAGTGACGCGTTTCATTTCTTCACTGTTCATTGTTTTGAAATCGATAATGTAGGTATATGTGCCTTCAGGGGCATTGTAAATGTCGATTTTACCATCCCAACCACCTTTTGGATCAAAAGATTCAAAAACAGGTTCTCCCCAACGGTTCATGACCATCATGTGAAAAGTCTGCGGATCAAACCCTGAGGTGAATACCGGTGTAAAGAGGTTATTGAGCGCATCGCCATCAGGCGTAAAGGTATTGGGAATATAATAGATGATTCCTCCTTTGATTTGAATTTGAACCTGACTTTGAGCTGTACAACCCTCTGGGCTTTCTACATTCAATGTAACCGTATAAGTTTGATCCTCTACAAACGGATACGTGTAGTCGAATTCATTTTGATTGCTTTCTAAAGTAGTGCCATCTCCAAAATCCCAAATGGCAGTAGCAGCATTGAGCGCAGCCGAGGTAAATAAAACCGTCGGATTATCGTTGGTTAAAATCAAAGGACTTGCTGTAAAATTTGCACTAGGTTGCGGATAAACGGTTACGGTTGTGCTTGCTGTATCAAAACAATTAAATACATTGGAACCAATTACCGTGTAGGTTGTGGTTTGACTAGGGGTAACTGCAGCTCCAGTATTCGTAACAGAAGGGTTGTCCCAAAGGTAGTTTGTGGCACCACTTACGGCAATATTAGCAGCAAAACCAGGGCAAATACCTTGATCAGGCGTGAGGCTTAATTGCGGTGCTGGATGAACGGTGATATTCACTTCCGTACTGTCTTGACATCCGTTTAATGTGGTTCCCACTACCTCGTAAATTCCTGACACTGGAGAAATAATACTTTGATTCGGGTTGTTATTTGCAAAAACTACAGCGCCGTTCCAAGCATATGCGTTGGCGCCGCTTGCCGTTAACTGAAGTGTATCGTAGGCGCACAAAGTGGTTTGGTTTGCGCTCAAACTCAATATTGGCAATGGTGCAACGGTAATTGTAAAGTTATCGGTGTAATTACATAAAAAAGAGTCAATTGCGGTAACCATATAGTTAATGGTTTGTGCCGGCGTGATCGTCAGACTCGGAGCCATAACCGGAGTGGCTGTGTTTTGAGCCAACCAACCGTAGGAAATATTGCTAAAGGTGCTTTGTGGTATCAAATTAATTTGAGTACCAATACAAATGAGGGTGTCTGAGATGTCAAATACGGGCGTCTGTGAAATAGCTATTTCTAAAGTGGTAATGGAATCGCAACCAGATGTTGTCTGGGCAGAATCAATATATATACCACTCTGGGTGTAGCTCTGGCCGTTGTAAACAAAAGGACCACCGTTACAAAGTGTATCTTGAATGAGCACCTGATAGGCAGGCAATACCGTTACATCCACTTGTGCTGTGGCTGAGCAGCCCATTGGGCTGGTGTTATCTGTAACAGTGAGCGTATACGTTTGTACGATAGGCCAACCTGTATTGATATTGCTTAATTGAATGGTCGGATTGGCACTATTTGTCGAACTTAAGCCCGTTGCTGGTGACCAACTGTAATTGAGTCCAACTTGGGCTGCAGCACCCAAACTTCCTGTTTCATTGGAGCAGAGTGTTATGTTTTGCCCTGGATTAACGACAGGTGTTGCACCAATGGTTAAATTAAGTGCTACAATGGAATCACAGCCGAAAACCGTTGTGAGGGTGTCGTTGTAAACACCAGATTGCGTCAGGGTTTGTCCGTTGAAAATATATTGACCCGAACAAGAGGTAAGCGTATTGGAAACATTGTATTCTGGCTGAATGGTTACGACAATCTGATCGGTGGTTGGGCATAAGCCCGGCGCGCTGGCTAATGAGGTAGTAACCGTATAGGTTTGTGTAATGGGCGCGCCTGTTGTATTGGGAATCGTGACAACAGGATTTGCTGCAGTTGCCGAAGAAAGACCAGTTGCAGGAGTCCAAGAATAAACATTGGCCGCATTTGGCGCTGCTCCAATGGTAACGGGAGTGTTGGAACAAGTGGTGACATCAACACCTGCATTAGATTGCGCTTGTTCTGTGTAGATGATGACGTTACGAATGGAATGCTGATCGTAGAGTGCACCCGTACTAGCAGTAAAGCCCATGTAGCCCACAAATCCAATTGCATAATTGGCAGTGAGCAGAGCCACATTGTTCACAAAAACAGTAATTAAACCATTGTTGTAGGTGATTTTTACCGGTTGGTAATTTGCATTGCGTAGGTAATTTAAAGATCCGGCTACATTTTGAATTTTGGGTGTGGCCGGCAGACATTCATTGTAACCTACTCCATTGAATATTTGGATTTCTGGATTGGTTCCGCCCTGACTGCAGTTGTCGTAGGTATCAATGGCTACTTTGATGCCGTTAGCTGTTGCGGGTATGCCAAGACCCGCGCCCATAACAAAACCAGTTGGCGGCACAGAAATAAAATTGAAGGCTAGGCCATCTGCCGCATTTCCACCCCAAATGCGGTATTCAAATTCAACGGTCCATTTTTGACACTGCGATAAGTTTATGGGTGAATTAAAAAAAATACTGCCGGATTGCGTTGGTGTAGAATTGGTAAGAATTAATTCGTTTGGAAAATTATCGACGTCACCGGGTGTATCGCCAATGGTGGCATTTCCATTGAGGTTCCAACCGGTGGTGATCATATTCGGAGAACCCGTTAGTTGGCCAAATACATAAGTTTGGGCATGTAAACTGTTCGAAACGAAAGAGATAATTAAAAGAAAAAGAAACAAATAAACTCTCATTGGCTACAAAACGTTATAAACAAAGATAGGTTGCTAAATTTAATTATTTTAATTGCTTTTTCAACATACTTAGTGTACATTTGACACAAACTAAATACTTTTGGCATGAAAGTCCAAGCAAAAAATAACACAAACCAAGAACGTTTTCAATCATTCAATATTGTCGTTTTTGGTGGCGACGGCGATTTATCAATCCGCAAAATATTACCCGCCATTTTTCACCGCGATCTCGATGGTCAGCTCAATATTCCATACAATGTAATTGCAATTACCCGAAAAGAGCCCGATACCAAAGCTTTTCACGAGCGTCTCATTCCTTTTCTCGAAGAAAGTGACCACCACAAGTATAGCCGTGAGGAAATCGAAAAATTCTTGCAAAAGCTCGTCATTATCAAAGCCGAAAATCCGAGTGTAGAAGCTTATCAAGAACTAAAGACTTTTTTAAATCAATACCCAGAGCGTCAGAATATCTACTATTACTCTACGCCATCTTCTGCTTTTGGACCCATCACCCAAACCTTAAAAGATTGTGGCTTGGTGAATCAAAGCAGTAAGGTCGTGTTAGAAAAGCCGCTCGGTCACTCTCTAGCCTCTTCCAATGCGATTAACGCAGCAATCACCAAGGCTTTTGACGAACACCAAATCTATCGCATAGACCACTACCTTGGCAAAGAAACCGTTCAAAACTTAATGGTCTTGCGCTTTGCCAACAACCTTTTTGAGCGCGCCTGGAATGCTGAAAATATTGAAAGTGTTCAAATTACGGTTGCAGAGAGCTTAGGCGTTGAAAAACGCGCCTCATACTATGACCAATCTGGTGCGCTGCTCGATATGGTGCAAAATCACCTATTACAATTGCTTTGTTTGGTTGCCATGGAACCACCAGTTGCCTTAGAAGCCGACGAAGTGCGCAACGAAAAACTAAAAGTACTCAAGGCCCTAAGACCACTTAATAAAAAATCTGTTCTCAAAGACACCGTAAAAGGCCAATACACAAGAGGTGTATCTAAATCTGCTCAGGTCAATAGTTATCTAGAAGATATCGAAAAATACGAATCCAAAACCGAGACTTTTGTCGCCATCAAAACCTACGTGGACAACTGGCGCTGGAAAGGGGTGCCTTTTATGCTGCGCACCGGCAAACGCATGATCAAGCGTTATTCGGAAATCGTGATCAACTTTAGAGAAGTCAAGCACAACATTTTCCCTTCAAAAGAGAAGCTCAACAACAACAAACTCATTATTCGCCTGCAACCTGAGGAACGCATTGAGCTGATTCAAATGACCAAAATACCTGGCCCAGGAGGATACCGTTACAAACCAATTGCACTCAAACTCGACTACACAGATTCTTTTAAAGAGCGTTTTCCTGAAGCCTACGAGCGTCTTATTGTAGACGTAATTCGCGGTAACCAAACACTATTCATGCGTCAGGACGAATTGCAAGCCGCCTGGACCTGGATAGAATCCATTACCACGAGTTGGAAAGCTGCAAATATGCCAAATGTACTCTATGAAGCGGGTACTTGGGGCCCGGGTGACGACATCTTAGACGAGGGCGAATCTTGGATTACAAAAACTTGGAGAGAATGATTGAATTCGATTCTAAAATAGCTTTAGAGCAGGCGCTTTGCCAGCAAATTTCAGCCGACCTAACTCGTTTCATTTCTCAAAATGGCAGTGCTACACTATTGCTCTCTGGTGGCAGTACACCAAGCGGCGTTTACCGTTTGTTATCAGAAGAAACCCTCGACTGGTCTAAAGTACATATTGGTTTGGTAGACGAACGCTTCGTTGGTGCAAACAGCCCATTTTCTAACTTCAAATTACTTCGAGAAAGCATTGGACAAAACTGTGCACAAAATGCGCCGATATACCCAATGGTTTTAGAAACCGAAGATTATCAAAAAAATTTAGAAAAAGTTGAACAGTCATACCGTATTTTTACGGAACCGGACGTCGTGTTGCTTGGAATGGGCCCCGACGGACACACCGCCTCTATTTTTCCAAATGACACCGCATCTGATCTAGCCAATTACAATGAAGATCAATTGCTTTCAAATACCAACGCACCAACTGAGCCCACACAACGCATCACCATTAACGGCCCTGCCCTTCGCCGTGCAAAAAAATTATACCTTATGATAACCGGTGCTCAAAAAAAATTGATTTTCGAAACCAGTGAACAACAGCATTTCCCAATAGCTGCATTTAAAGTTGCGCTTACTGAAACTTATTACACTTCTGCATCATGATACATCCTAAAATTGCTGAAATAACCAAACGCATTACAGAAAGAAGCAAAAGTACACGCCAAAATTACCTTGACCAAATAGAGTCCGCCTACTTAGATGGTGTGCACCGCAGTACGCTAAATTGCGGAAATTTAGCGCATGGCTTTGCGGCCTGCAACCAACACGATAAAGCAGCGCTTGCGGCAGATTTCGTTCCTAATCTAGGCATTATTACCGCCTATAACGACATGCTTTCAGCGCATCAAGTTTATGAAGATTACCCAAAAGCAATCAAAAAATACGCCAATGCATTTGGCGCAGTTGCACAAGTTGCAGGTGGCGTACCCGCCATGTGTGATGGCGTTACGCAAGGACAACCCGGCATGGAGCTTTCTCTTTACAGCCGAGATGTCATTGCCCTTTCTTCTGCAATCGGACTGACTCACAATATGTTTGATGCAGCGCTTTACCTAGGTATCTGCGACAAAATTGTTCCCGGTTTACTGATGAGCGCCTTGCGCTTTGGTCATCTGCCGGCCGTTTTCATGCCGGGCGGTCCTATGCCGAGCGGCATCAGTAACGAAGAAAAATCGGCTATACGCCAGGCCTATGCCGAAGGTAAAATTGGCCGAGAGGAACTACTAAAGGGTGAATCCGATTCTTACCATTCGCCCGGAACCTGCACTTTTTACGGGACAGCCAACAGCAATCAAATGCTCATGGAAATCATGGGACTTCATTTACCGGGCTCAAGTTTCGTCAATCCAAATACACCGTTACGCGATTTACTCAATAAAGAAGCGGTTAAAATTGCGGTAGAAAACGTGAAAATTGGAAAAGAACGGAGCCTAGCGTATTTGTTCAATGAAAAAACAGTGGTGAATGGCATCATTGGCTTACTTGCCACTGGCGGATCTACCAACCATACCATTCACCTCATTGCCATAGCCAGAGCTGCTGGTATCATTATCAACTGGGACGACATGTCTGATTTATCGGCGGTGGTTCCATTGATTACACGCATGTATCCGAACGGTGCTGCCGACGTCAATCATTTCCATGCTGCCGGAGGCATGGGCTTCGTGATCCGAACGTTACTCGACAATCAACTCTTGCACGAAGATGTACAAACCATCATTGGTAAAGGCCTTCGTCAATATACCCAAGAACCAAAAATTAAAGATGGTGAACTCATTTGGGAAGAAGGCGCAACAGCATCTTTAAATACCTCTATTATTAGAGCTGCCAATGAACCTTTTACGTCCGACGGCGGCATAAAGCTACTCAAAGGCAACCTCGGTAGAGCAGTCATTAAAACGGCAGCAGTTGCACCTGAACACCGCATTGTGGAGGCACCTGCCATTGTTTTTTACGAACAAGCCGACCTCATTGCTGCCTTTAAGCGCGGTGAACTCAACAAAGATTTTATTGCGGTTGTGCCGTTTCAAGGCCCAAAATTCAACGGTATGCCTGAACTTCATAGCCTAACGCCAACCCTGACAGTTCTTCAGAAAAAGGGCTTTCAGGTCGGGCTCGTAACCGATGGGCGCATGTCTGGCGCATCGGGAAAAGTTCCGGCCGCAATTCATCTTACACCAGAGGCACACGATGGTGGTTTAATTTCCAAAATCCAAACCGGTGACCTCATTCGTTTGGACAGTGAAAACGGTGTCATAGAGGTTTTAAACGAAGCCAGTATAATAGCCCGCCCACAAATACAAAAAGACAATAATCAGTTTAAATTCGGGCGCGAACTTTTTGCAAGACTGCGCAGTGGTGTAAGCCAGAGCGAAGAAGGCGCGTCGTTTATCGTTTAGTCGAATTAATTTGCTGCTGTTTGCGCCTCTTTCCAAATTACAGAGGCCAGCACAGATAGAGCGAGCGCACCTACCACAATTGACAAAGAAACAACTGCTTCTATGTGAATGAAAGGCGCTAACAACATCTTCAGGCCTATAAAGCTGAGAATGAAAGCCAAGCCGTATTTAAGTTTGGAAAACATATGGATCGAGTTTGCCAATAAGAAATACATGGATCTGAGGCCAAGCACTGCAAAAATATTAGAAGTATAAAGAATAAGTGGGTCGTTGGGTGCAATGGCAAAGATGGCTGGAATGGAATCAATAGCAAAGATAAGGTCAGTGGTTTCAATGACCATCAGCACCAAAAATAGTTTTGTAGCAAAACGCTTGCGTCCTCTTTTGATAAAAAAAGCGTCGTCGTGGTAATTTTTAGTGACCGGAAAAATTTTCCTTAATAAGCGAGCGCCCAAACTTTTATTGAAGTCCTTTTGTTGGTCGTCATCGGAATCAGCTAACGACTTGATTCCGGCATAGACCAAAAATGCGCCAAATAAGGTCAGAATAAGATTGGGTCTAAAGAAAAATCCTGGCTTTGCATGCGCGCCTTGATCTAAGCCAAAATGATAACCAAAGAGTTCAAATTCAGGAAGGTACGTGAGTTTAATTAGACCGATACCTGAGAAAATGAAAATACCTCTAAATACAAGCGCACCTATGATACCCCAAAAAAGTACGCGGTGTTGAAGCAGGCCTTCGAGTTTAAAAAACTTAAAAACTAAAATGAAGACAAACATGTTGTCTACAGAAAGTGCTTCTTCTATCCAATAAGCGGATTGGTATTCAGCGAATTTAGCAAAACCCATTTGCCACCAAACCAAAGCACTAAAACCCATAGAAAGACCAATCCAGACGAGTGTCCAGCGCAACGCTTCTTTGTTTGTGATTTGATGTGCTTTTTTGTTGACAACACCTAAATCAATGAGAAGCATGGTGAAAATAACGAGCGCAAAAATGGCAACCAGCCAAGGATTAAAAGTCATGCAGAATTGTTTTTACAAAGATAAAAAGAAAGCCACATGAATCCATGTGGCTTTCTAAATTGGGGCAAAGCGTCCTTTATTTTTTCTCCAACAGATACGCTACGGCGTTTGCTGCATTGACAAAACCTCCGGTGATGCAAAGGTCTTTCATTTTGGCTTTCTCACCATTTGGTGCCACAACCGTTTTCTTGTAAGTAGCAGTGGTGGCCATCAGGACTTCGCGGACTTCAGCCGCGCTAAGTTCCGGAAAGTAACTTCTGATTAAAGCGGCTACACCTGCTGTTGCAGGACAAGCCATTGACGTTCCACTTGCGTTTTCGTAGTTATAGTCCGGAACCGTTGAATAGATGTCTACACCAGGTGCAAAGAAGTCAACGGTTGTTGCTCCGTAATTGGAAAAATTAGCAATGATTTTTTTTCCACTTTTTGCACTGCTACTGGCACCTACTTCAATCCAGTTTGGTGCATTTGTTTTATTGTTGAGTCGGCGTGTAGGGTAAGAATCTTCAACGTCTTTGTCTTTGGCATCATTGCCTGCGGCATGCACCAAAAGAACGTCCTTACTGCGTGCGTACTCTATTGCTGCGTCGACGTATTCTTTATTAGGCGTCCAATATTTACCAAAAGACATATTGATGACCTTAGCGCCGTTGTCTACGGCATAAATGATGGCATTTGCAACGTCTTTATCGCGCTCATCGCCGTCTGGAACTGCTCTAACAACCATAATGCGCACGTTGTCAGCAACGCCGTCAATGCCCATTCCGTTGCCACGTGTAGCGGCAATGATGCCAGAAACGTGCGTGCCATGAAAAGCATCTGGGCCTTCATAACGGTTGCAGCCATAGATTTTACTAGAAAGGTCATTTGGGTTATCGCCAACAATGGCCGTACGAATCGAGTCTGCATTTTGCGTTGCCATTCGAATTCCGCTCTCTACAGAAGTTAGTGCATTCTCAATTTCAATGCTTAATTGTTCGGCAGGTAATACCGCAAATAAGACATTCATTCGCTTTTGAATTTTGGTGTCCGTTTCAGTGGCTGGCACATATGCGTTGTTTGTTTCTTTGGAAAAAGAGGCTCCGGTTTGTGCTTCAACGCGGCCCATATAATCAGAAAGGGCTTTGATATTGGTTAGCGACTGCTGTTTCTCTGTCATTTCTTTTTCAAAGGCAATCTTGATTTTTTCATAGGTAGCAAAACGTGCCAACTCGTTGCTTGGGATATCCTGTGCTTTTTTACCTTTAAAATAAGCGCTTTCGATGCGGTACATGCGCGCAAGTTCCATGGCTTCTTTATCGATGTCTTCGGTGGCACCACCTAAAAAAGACCAACCGTGGATGTCATCGATGTAGCCGTTTTGATCGTCATCGATACCATTGTTCGGGATTTCGTCTTCGTTGACCCAAATGACATCTTTGAGGTCTGGATGATCGGTTTCTACGCCGGAATCAATTACAGCAACGATAATGGTGGTTGATTTTTTACCTGCTGCATTGAGCATTTCGTAAGCTTTGGTAGCTCCGGTGCCATAAACACCATCTTTTTTAGGGTCTTTGAGGTACCAATTGAGGTTTTCAGGAGCTTCTGTTTCAGCATTTTGAGCCATTGCAAACATAGAAAGCCCGACAAAGGAGAGTAAAAAGATGTTTTTTGTCATGAGTTTAATAAATTTATGTAAACGAATTTACGTTTTATTTTCCTTGTCAAAAAAACTTGTTGAAAAGTTACTTTGTGAAGAAAACGTTCAAAACAATGTACAGTAAGTTACATTGGAGTATGCTTCAAAGCATTAATTTTGCACAAAACCATTTCAAATGAGCCAAATCGAACGCATCTCTTGTCTTATTATCGGATCCGGACCAGCCGGATACACCGCTGCCATTTACGCTGCTAGAGCCGACATGAAACCGGTCATGTATCAAGGCCTTCAGCCAGGCGGTCAATTAACCACCACCAATGAAGTCGAAAACTTTCCAGGTTACCCAGATGGCATTACAGGTCCTGAAATGATGCTACAGTTAGAGGCACAGGCCAAAAGGTTTGAAACCGATGTGCGCACCGGCTTTATTACCCGCGTCGATTTCAGTGGCCCCATTCACAAATGCTGGACCGAAGACGGTCATGAAATACATACAGATACCGTCATTATTTCAACGGGTGCATCGGCCAAGTACCTCGGCCTAGACAGCGAACAACATTACCTCAAAATGGGTGGTGGTGTTTCGGCTTGTGCTGTTTGTGACGGTTTCTTTTACCGCAACCAAGAAGTTGTCATAGTAGGTGCCGGAGACTCGGCATGTGAAGAAGCTCATTACCTATCGAAATTATGTACCAAAGTAACCATGCTCGTACGTCGCGACGAATTCCGCGCTTCTAAAATCATGGCTGACCGCGTTAAAAACACCCCAAACATCGACATCCGTTTCAATACAGAAACCCTTGAAGTTCTCGGCGATGGCCAACTTGTAACGGGTGTGCGTGTGGTAGACCGCAGTTCAAACCAAGAATCGGAAATTCCTTGTACTGGCTTTTTTGTAGCCATTGGTCACCAACCCAACACTGAAGTTTTCAAAGATTACATCGACCTCGACGAAACAGGCTATATTCGGTATGCACAACCAGGAAGCAGTAAAACCAATGTAGCAGGTGTATTTGTTGCCGGTGATGCCGCCGACAAAACGTACCGCCAAGCGATAACCGCAGCGGGCACAGGTTGTATGGCCGCGCTAGATGCAGAGCGTTATTTAGCTGCAAAAGGGCACTAATTAGCGCACTGCTTTTTCATTCAACAACTTCATGAAATGAAAACCTTTGGGGCTGTAACCTTGGTTGTAAAAGAATTTATGGGCCTTGAAATTACTCGTGTATGAGTCTAATGAAAGCATGTTGCAGTTTTCCTGATGCGCTTTTTGCTCCAAGGTTTTAAAAATCAAATCGCCAACTCCCCTACTTCGATAAGCTTCTTTAACAACAATATTATCGAGCTCGAGGTATTTGCCCACCCATAATTTGTTGCCAATCCAGATACCGCAAATAGCAATGCATTCGTCCTGATCAAAAACGGCAAGTTGGCTATAGTTATGCGGCAACATCAAATCAAGCTCAGTTGCATATTGGGCCATTGTCAAGCTCGGATAAAGCCCTTGCAGCACGTCGAGCTGCGCTAGCATTTGTTGTTTGTCGTAAAGAAATTCTGTTCTCAAATTCATATAGAACTTTAATTTAACTGCGGTTACTTACTTTAAATACGTTTCAAATAATTCGTATATCCGACGGTATTCATCGGCCCAAGAACTCGTGTATTCAAAGGCATGGCGCTCGACTGGATAAAGGGCCATCCACCAATCTTTCTTACCGAGTTCAATGAGGCGCTGATTGAGTCTCACGACATCCTGAAACTGCACATTGTCGTCAATCATGCCATGTAATATAAGCAAAGGGTCTTGTAAACCTTCGGCAAAGTAAATAGGCGAACTTTTTTGATAAGCTTCTGGATCGGCAGCTGGTGTGTTGAGGATATTTGTCGTGTATTCATGGTTGTAATGGGCCCAATCGGTCACTGAACGCAACGCTGCCCCACAAGCAAAGGTGCCTGGTTCGGTAAACAAAGCCATCAGCGTCATAAAGCCGCCGTATGAACCGCCATAAATACCAACTCTATTTGAATCGATGCCATAATTTGCTACTAAAAATTGTTTGGCATCCACAAAGTCTTGTAAATCGCGACCACCCATATGACGGTAAATGGCGGTACGGTAGTTGCGGCCGTAGCCTTCACTTGCGCGGTAATCGACATCCAGCACCGTATAGCCCTGTGCAGCTAGCATTTGATGAAACATATACTCTCTGTGGTAATGACTCCAGTAGTAATGTGCATTTTGCAAATACCCAGCACCATGTACAAACAAGACCGCTGCACCATTTTTATTTTCCGGCTTAGGTGTATATATTCGGGCATATACCGAAACCCCGTCGGTGGCTTTAAAAGAGATTACTTCTGGTGTTTGCCATGGGTAAGATTGATACACTTCTGTGGTGGAGAAAGTAATTTGCGTACTGTTTTTTGGATTATTCAGCGCACAGGTAAACACCTCCCAAGGTTGCGTGCGCGTGCTGAACCGATATGCCAATTGTTTTTCATTGGGAGAAAGCTGTACCTCGTAGGCGCCTTCACTACTTAATAGAGGTGTTAGCTCTCCGCTTTTAATCGCTAAGCGCCAAAAATCGCGGACCCCAGGATGTTGTTTGTTACAGGTCAAAAAGAAAGTCTTCTTATCTTGAGACAGAACCACCTGATGCACTTCAAAATTGCCGCTCGTGAGCGCAAACTTAATTTTGGTTTCCAGATCAAAGGTATACAAGTGAGCATATCCCGTTTCTTCTGATTGATAATAAATCGTTTGACCATCCACCAACCAACCTAGTGTGGCTGTTTCAAAATTCCAAGAAGAAATTCCCGGCCCACCAATCCAGGCGCTGTCGTGCTGGTGTTCGAGCTCGCGAATGGCACTTGTTAGTAGATCCAAGCAAACTATCCAACGGTCTTTGTTGTCGGCGCTGCGGATATCCAACAAGGCTAAAGGCTTGGTTTGGGCAAAAATAGCAGGATGTATGATCAAGGCACGGTCTTCGGTATTTATTTGGCTTAGACCAGTAAAGTCGATCTTGACCAATGAGTCAGATTGCAAATCATGTAAATACAAGTGCTGAGTAGGTTCTTCGTTCTGTACTTTTGATCGTGACTTTTCATTGTACACATGCCCATCGGCCGAAATAAAATGCGGGACTTCTGTAGCTGTTTCATCGGGCTGTTTTTCATCTTTGAGCAAAACAAAGCGTGCTGTAGGATCTACTTGCAGGGCAGCAGTGGGTTCAAATCGGAGCGCCTTTACCTTCGGAATATCAAATTTGACAAGCTGTAGTTCTTGCTTTCGGATGCTTTCAAAAAATGCGCGTTCGGCTTCTGACAAATGGTCTGAGGCAGTTGCCAGCGCTTTTGATGAGTGATAAGAAATCAATTGTTTGGCCAAACCGTATTGCATATCGTACTGCCATAAGCTTTGCCCCTGTTGAAAAATGACTTTTTGAGGATCGTTTAAAAGCTGTAAGTTCCAAAATGCATTCGATAACAAAGGGTACGATTTAACCTGTTGGGTCTTGGCGTCTTTGCATTGTAGCATATTTTCGTGAATACGCAAGTAATTCAAAGGACCAGCAGATGATGACCACACCCAACGATTTTGCCATTCTTGCTTGGTCAAAATCAATGTTTTTTTTTGCTCAATGTGATAGCTGTAGTAGGTTCGTTGCAAAGAGTCGGGGAATTTTTTCCAATAATAAATAGAACTTCCATCTACGGACCATTCCGGTGCTTCGGGCCAAGCGCCAACGAAACCCGGACCTTTCATGATTTGATCTAATTGCAATTGGGCCTGCATCTTTAAGTAGGCACAAAAAACGAATGCGAGGAGCAGCGTGAATTTCATGTGTTAAAAATAGAAATAATTGTACTTTTGAGTCAAAGAAACCGAATGAAGAAATTACTCTACCTTATTTTACCAGAAAAGGCATACCTAACGACCTTACATCGGCTCTTTTACTTGCTTTACGACCTCGGCTTGCTCAAGCACAAAGAAGCATTCAAATTTCATTATTTTGTCAAACGCATTATTGAACCGCAATTTGTGGTCATCGATATCGGTGCCAATTTGGGCTATTTTGCCAAAAATTTTTCGCGCTTGGCCCACAGAGGTAAAGTAATTGCCATAGAACCACTTCCTCAGTTTCATGCCGTACTCAATCAATTTATTGGTCATAAAGAAAATGTAGAACTCCATAATGTAGCACTCGGTGCACAGTCGGGAAGTATTACCATGGTGTTGCCACAAACCAACGGCATGATACGTACAGGTTTACCCCATATTATGCGCCCTGAGGAAAAAAGCACAACTGAAAAAACGCAAGAGGTTCAAATGGTCAATACCGCTGACTTCTTTCATACTTTTGAGCGCATCGATTACATCAAATGTGACATCGAAGGACATGAATGGGAAGTTTTCGAACGCTTAAAAGACGTCTTGACGCGCAAAAGACCAATCGTTCAACTGGAAATCGACCCTAAAAATAATGCCGTTCTTTTTGATTTTTTTGAGCAGCTCAACTACGTTCGCTGTGGTCTAGACGGACTGATTTGTAAGGCCGAAAAATCAACGCATTTTGGAGGTGACTACCTTTTTATTCCAGCTGAAAAAATAGAATTACTGAACAAATGGAACGCCTGATTACCCTCTTTTTTATCGTTGTCTTGCTTTTGTCTTGCGAAAAAGGAACCGGATCTTTTGTGATCAAAGGCAAAATTAGCGACCAAACTTTTCAGACCGGATTGGAAGGAGCCGTTATTTCTATTTATAAAGTGCCAATTGGCACTTCTGATGAACTGTTTGTCGAGAGCCTCACTTTAACCGCAAACGGCAATTATGAATTTAGTGTGCCCAGAGAAAAAATGGAGCGCTACATTTTGCGCGTAGATAAACCGTTGTACTTTCCGATAGAGAAAAACTTGTATTACTCCGAGCTCAGCATAGAAAAAGACAACCTTTGTGACCTCGGAACCAAAGCCATGGCTTGGGCAAAAATTCATTTCAAGAACAACAACCCACTCCCGCTAGATCATTTCAGATACATTAAGCAAGAAGGCTTGGCTGCCTGCTTGAGTTGCTGCCCTACCACGACACAAAACTTTTATGGTGCACTCGATACGACATTTTATTGTGTCAACAACGGCAATACCACCTACTCTATTTACTATTGGGAAATGAATACCAATAACAGCGGCCTCAAGTCGACCAACACGACCGCCTTTGACACCACCCTTATCGAAGTGATTTACTAGTTGGTTTTGAATTTTGAATTGGGAATACCCTGGTTCACTTTGTAATTGCGCATTTGCATGACAATTGTTCCGGTCTGAGGCCCTTCCTTAGCACTGATTTTCTTCTTATTCTGATGCAAGTCGGCAGCTACGCTTTTGGGTAGTTTAAATTTTTTCACATCGATGGTAAAAACCATTTTGTACGGCAATCCATACTTGGCCTGATCTCCATAGAAATAGTCGACATCGAGTGTTCCGTTGCTCTTGCTTGTAATTTGCGACTTCAGGATTAAGTCGCGCTGGGTATCGATCCATAATTTCACTAAAATAACATCTGTATTTTCGGTTAAGGGCAACACAGACACTACCGTTGTTTTTATATCTCCAATCATTTTTGTGCCATTCAAAGCACAGGTATACGCTTTTTCATTGGTTAAAAAAGCGTTGAGCTCGCCCATTCCTTGTTTGGGAAGAATAGCTATACCTTTTGATTCAACCTTCATGAGATTGGGTTGCTTGTAATAAATTTTCGCATCCACTTCATCAATTTTAATCATTGGCACCTGCGCTTTAATGTGGATGTCAGCGCTGTAGTCTTGTACTTTTTCTAGTTTGAGGCGAACTGCTTTCACTAGTTCGTTGGCATCTTGAGCGGATGCCATTTGAAAAATAAACAGTGTAGTTAAAAAGAAAAAAAGCTTCATGAGGTGATGTCTTTGCGGTTAAACTTGAAAAGCGCCACTGCAACAAAAACAACATTGTGTGCAAGTAGGATCCAAATCGATTCAATAATGGCAGACCATGGAACCGGATCATTGAAAAAAGAACGCCAAGAGGCCATATGGGTGGTGAATAACCATGGTTTTACGGCATCAAAAACACTGACGTCGAGCGAACCAATTATAGTAAAAAGGATAATAACTGCCATTGTTGAAACAATAGGACCTATAGAGTTATCGGCAAAAGCAGAAAAGGCGAGCGAAAGCGTCGAAATGGTCATTAAAGCTAAATACGCGACCATAAAGGCCAATCCGTAGCGCCATAAAACATCAGTGTAATTTAAAATGACAAGACCGTCCGAATTCAAGACGATGAGGTCGCCTGTGCCAAAAACCCAACGACCAACGAAAAGTGCCAAAAAGCCCATCCATAGGACTAAAATAAAGGTATAAACGGCTGCTGCAATAAGTTTTGAAAGCACAACCTGGGTACGGCTAATTGGTTTGGTTAGCAACATGCGCAGTGTACCCATTGCGGCTTCTCCGGAAAGTAAATCGCCGGTAACCAATGCAACCAATAACGGAATGTGCACAATGAGCATTTGTAAAACGATAAATGCAATGAGGTTGCCATTGAGTACATTTCCATTAAAAGATAAGGTTTGTTCAAAGGAGGCGGTCACGAAGGAAATATACATTTTACCGTCGGCTTTCATGGCAAATAAAATTATGACAATCAGCAAGGTAAGAGCCGCAAGCCCAATATAACTGCGCGGCTTGGCCAGAATTTTAATGAATTCGTTGTAAGTGTTTTTCCAGAGCATTAGGATTGCGTCATTTGAATGAAAAAATCTTCGAGTTTGCGTTTGGGTTCAAGGGCAACAATACCGAATCCGGCATTAACCAAATAGCTATTGAGGGTTGCAATTTGTTGTTTTTCTAGTTGTAACTGAAGTGTTTTGGGAGACACCACTTGAATGTCTAGTCCTGGAAACAGTTGTGCAATCTGCTGCGCAGCTGCAGCGCTAGACTCTTGCGAAAACTCTATATTTAGCAGGGTTTGCTGCGCATTCATTAAATCTGCAACCGTCCCTTCAATGACCGTATGTCCTCGGTTGATAATGACCATGCGATTGGCAACGAGTTCAATTTCTGCCAATTGATGGGAAGAAAGGATAACCGTTTTTTGTTGCTCGTTCTTGAGGCGCAAAATGAGGTCTCTTACTTCGATGATCCCCTGCGGGTCTAGTCCGGTGGTGGGTTCGTCCAAAACAATTAAATCGGGCTGATGCAAAAGCGTTTGGGCAATGCCAAGTCGTTGGCGCATGCCATGAGAGAAGCCACCCACTTTGTCTTTTTCTCGGCCCGACAGACCTACAAAATCGAGCGTAGACAAAATAGCGCGTTTATCTACATGAGCTCCCGATATGCGGGCGAAGATTTCAAGGTTTTTTTGGGCCGACAAATATTTATAAAAATCTGGTTTTTCGACAATGCTACCCACCCGTGCTAGAATGGCATTGCGCTCTGTTTGTAAATCTTTGCCGAAAAGTCGGATCTGACCTGCGTTGGGCTTGATCAAAGAAAGCATGCAACGCATGGTGGTGCTTTTACCGGCTCCGTTTGGGCCTAAAAAACCAAAAACATCTCCTTTATGAACTGTAAAGTTGACATCTTTAACGGCCTCAAAAGCACCGAACTTTTTTTGCAAACCGGTGACTTGAATGATGGGTTGTTGCTCCATGGGTGCAAGTTACTGAAATAACTGCTTCACTTTCTCAAAGCGATAAGCAAAGATTTGCTCGAGTTTTGGACGTACAAGCCACGGATGCACCAAACGACCAAGCAAACCAAAAGGCAATACGTAAGTGACGATATCCGTCATTTCTACACCGCCATCGACGGCTTTAAAATGGTGTTCGTGGTGCCAAACTTTGTAAGGTCCTACCCTTTGTTCATCGACAAAAAAAGCCAAGTCTTTGACCGTTTTGATTTCTGTTACCCAATTCATAGGAATACCCGCCAACGGCTTGACCGTATATGCAATCATGAGTCCTTCGTACATTTTTTGAGGTACCTCAGACTTGACAATAAAGCCCATGGCAGGAGGCGTTATTTCTTTGAGGTTCATCGGTGATGAAAAGTAGTCCCAACAAGTCTGTAAGTCGGTCGGGATAAACTGTGTTCTTTTGAGCTGATACATAAAAGAAAAACACCAAACCCTGTAAAAGGTTTGGTGTTCGAAAATTTAAAGTAATAAAAACTAAACCAACTCTACAATCATGGCTGAAGCACCGCCTCCACCATTGCAGATTCCTGCTGCGCCGCGTTTGGCACCGTTTTGCTTGAGCACATTCAAAAGCGTAACAATCACTCTGGAACCAGAATTACCTAGCGGATGTCCTAATGCAACTGCACCGCCGTTGACATCTACTTTTGTTGGATCCAAACCTAGGATTTTCATGTTGGCCAAACCAACAACTGAAAAGGCTTGGTTGAGTTCCCAGAAGTCAATATCTGCAATTGTAAGCCCTGCTTTTTCGAGCGCTTTTGGAATGGCCAATGAAGGGGCTGTGGTAAACCATTCTGGCTCTTGTGCTGCGTCGGCGTAGGAAACAATTTTCGCGATTGGTTTTAAGCCATACTTTTGAACAGCTTCTTCCGAAGCTAAAATGAGCGCCGATGCGCCATCGTTGAGCGTAGAGGCATTGGCTGCTGTAATGGTGCCTTCTTTGTCAAAAGCCGGACGCAATGACGGGATTTTATCCAAAAACACATTTTTGTACTCTTCGTCTTCACTTACCATAATTGGCTCACCTTTGCGTTGCGGAACAGCAACAGCAACAACTTCGTCAGCGAATCGACCCGCTTGCCATGCAGCTGCTGCACGCTGATAAGAAGTGACAGCGAATTCATCTTGTTGTTCTCTTGTAATTTCGTATTTAGTGGCACATAATTCGGCGCAATTACCCATTGGCACTTTGTTGTACACATCGAGTAAGCCGTCTTTGGTGATGCCATCGAGCATAGTAATATTGCCAAATTTAGTGGCATTACGCCCATCTAAATAATGCGGTGTTTGAGACATATTTTCCATACCACCAGCAATGACCACATGGTTGTCACCAGCCAAGATGCTTTGCGCACCTAGCATAATCGCTTTCATTCCTGAAGCACAAACTTTATTGACAGTGGTGCAAGGTACATTTTTACCAAGGCCTGCGCCCAAAGCAGCCTGGCGTGCTGGCGCTTGGCCAACCCCTGCCTGTAGGACATTACCCATAAAAACTTCATCGATAATGGAAGGATCTACATTTACTTTTTGCAATGCGCCACGAATGGCAGTTGCACCTAATTCTGTAGCTGAAACACCAGCAAATGCGCCCATAAAAGAACCCATTGGCGTACGAACGGCTGAAACGATATAAACGGTTTTTGACATGTTGATTGTATTTTGGCCACGAATTTACGTAAAAATGTATGTACTTTTGGGCTATGCATTTGCTATCTTCTGTTTCGCTCTGGTGGATTCTCCCTATTTTGGTTGGTGCTGCGGTGCTTAGTTGGTTTTTTTACAAACAAGAAAACTGGATTAAAAGCAAGTCTAAAAATTTGAAATACAGCTTAATAACATTAAGAACATTAAGTATTAGTTTAATTTCAATATTGCTATTAGGCATTCTTTTAGAGCGTACGCATTTTGAAACAGAAAAACCAATTATCCTGACGCTCATAGACCGTTCTGCGTCCATGAAAAACTACAAAGAAAGCCCTCAACTGGAGCGCACTTTGACTGTATATCAAAAAGATTTAGCGGCTACCCTTGGTCAAGACTGTCAACTAGAAACATGGCATTTTGGCCAACAACTTCATTTCCCTAAAAAAGGATTCAGCGCCCAACAAACCAATATGCAAGTAGCTTTTGATGCGGCTGCCGATCAATACCTAAATGCCAATCTTGGCGCGATCATTCTCATTTCTGATGGCAATTACAACACTGGGCAACATCCGATGTACGCGGCTGAACACCTGCCACTCTGCACCATCTACGGTCTTTCTGTAGGTGACACCACGCTTAAAAAAGACCTCATATTAAGCAATGTAGCATACAACGACCTCACCTTCCTGAACAATACCTTTCCTATCGAAATAGACATCGAAGCACAGCGATTTGCAGGCAAAACCATTACAGCAGCACTTTATGAAGATGGCAAAAAAATGGGCAGCAAAACACTGCAGATACCAAATTCAAGGAGCAGTCGAAATACGATCACATTTGAGCAAAAAGCGCTTCGACCAGGTATCCACGAATACCAAATTCGGATTTTACCCTTAAAAGGAGAGTTTTCAATTCAAAATAACCAAAGAACTGTTTACATCGAAGTCCTTGATAGCCGTAGTAAAATTTTATTGTACAGCTACGCCCCACATCCCGACATTTCTGCCTTACAACAAGCCTTGAGCGGCAATCAACTCAATGAAGTTGTAGTCAAGCACGCGGGTCAATTAGACATTGCCAAGTTAGCAGATTACGACCTTGTCGTTTGGCACGACCCCGGAAAAATGTTTAACACTGACTTCTACGCAGCGATTCAGAAATATACAATACCTGTTTGGTACATCTTTGGCACCCAAACAGACCAACAAATTGCAGCTAAACTTGCCAAAGGACTTCAACTTGACCTCAGACAGCAACAAGAAGAAATTCAAGCCAGTTTCAATACCGGCTTTTCTATTTATGAGCCGAATTCAGAATGGCTTGAATTACTCCCGTCTTTTGCACCGTTAACAAAGAAATTCGGAGAAATAAAGGCAAAATCGGGAACACAAGTCTTGTTGAAACAAAGGGTTGGAACAATACAAAAGGAACAACCATTAGTTGGCTTTTACCAACAAAACCAACACCGAGAAGCATACCTTATTGGCGAAGGAATTTGGCGCTGGCGACTCATAGCACATCTCAAAAAACAAAGCCACGATGCATTTGATCAGTTTGCTTCAGAAATCGCTAGTTTTTTGATGGTAAAAAAAGAAGGAAGCGGATTACGGGTGCAGGCGCCCAAAAAACGCAGTACTTTTGAACGTTGTGTACTCAATGCCTCATTTTACAACGAAGCCTTACAACCGATAACCAGTCCGGTTGTCTATTGGGAGCTCAAAGACGCCAAAAACAAAGTACGTAAGGGGACCTTCTCAACAAAAGGATCCTATTACCAACAGCAACTTGGACAACTAAAGGCTGGGCGATATTATTGGCGCGCATACACTTCACACAATCAAAAAAAATATGTAAAATCCGGTGCTTTTGTTGTCGAGGATATCCAACTAGAACAACTCGAATCAGCAGCAAGGCACAGCACATTATTTCAACTTGCCGAGCAAAGCAATGGCAAGGTGTATCCTTTGCGTGCATACAAACAATTACTTCAAAGAATTCAGCAACAAAAAGAACTAGTTGCATTACGTACCGAGACTCATCAGTTTGACCCCCTACTTGATTTACTCACCTTGCTGCTTATTCTTGTTGGTCTTTTAGTGACGGAATGGTTTTTGAGAAGGTACCACGGTTCTTATTAAATTGCTTTTTATGCGTAGTTTGTTGATCTGTCTTTTTCTAGTGCTTTCATTTTTTGGTTCGAGTCAACAATACAAAGACGGCGACCTTATTTTTCAGCACAGTGCCTCAACGCAAAGTGCAGCTGTACAATTGGCCACTCAATCCTATTATTCGCATTGCGGCATCATTTTTTATATGGAAGGAAATCCCTATGTTTTTGAAGCTGTTGAACCTGTTGGGGTGCGTTCTCTTGCAGACTGGATTAAAAGTGGAGAAAATCAAAATTATGCAGTTTACCGTTTGAAAAACAACAATTTAAGCCCAGCTCAATTAGAACAAATGAAGGCTTATCTGAAGGCCCAACTAAACAAACACTACGACTCCGGGTTCAATTGGTCTGACAAAGAAATGTACTGTTCAGAGCTAGCCTTTAAAGCCTATCGCACCATCGGAATTGAATTGTGCCGCCCCAAAGCCTTAAGCGATTTCAACCTAGAGAGTCCACAAGTGCGGAAGCTCATGCAACAGCGCTACGGCGCCCAAATTCCATACGACGAACCAATGGTGTCGCCTGGGCAACTTATTGAATCGGCGTTATTGTATAAAGTTCACTAAGTAGCCATGGAACTTCAATTCTCTACGCGCACATTTGCTGAATTAAATCCTTTCGAGCTATACGCCTATTTGCAATTGCGCAGCGAAGTTTTTGTTGTCGAGCAAAATTGTGTTTACCAAGACCTCGACAACAAAGACCAGCTGTCTTTTCACATTTTTGCACATTATCTCGACGAGCTAGTAGCCTGTGCACGCATTGTACCAGGCGGTGTGGGTTACCCAGAAATTTCAATAGGCCGTGTCATTGTTGCACAAGCTTATCGCAATAAACAAATAGGTCATCAGCTTATGGCGTATTGTGTAACTCAAATTGAGCGGCATTTTGGCGCACAACCGGTTGTTCTTTCTGCCCAAGCACATTTGCAAGAGTTCTATAAAAAACACAACTTTGCACCTGTCGGAGACATCTATCTTGAAGATGGCATACCGCACATACACATGATTCGCAACTAACGATTCGATTTCAAATGAAAAAAACTGCATACCTCCTCGTTTTAGCCAGCGCAATGCTAACGAGCTGCAAACAAGCACAATTAGATGCTAAGAATGTACCTCAAAGTTTTCAAAGTATAGATCAAAATGCATTGGACCTCACCATTAGTCCGGCTGATGATTTCTTTTTATTCGCCAACGGCGCCTGGATTGCCAAAACCGAAATACCCGCCAGTGAATCACGATGGGGTAGTTTCAACGAACTCGAACAACAAAACAATGACAAGCTCACAGCCATTCTTAAAAATGCTGCTGAAAATCAAGGCACAACAGGCTCTCAGGATCAAATTCTGGGCGCTTACTATACGTCCTTTACCAACATGGAATTGCGGAACAATCTTGGTACTAGCCCGCTTCAAGAAGATTTGACTAAAATTCAGTCATTATCGAGCAAAGAATCATTAGAAGAATTGGTGGCTTCTATGCACCGAGATGGTATTTCAGTCCTATTTTCTTTCGGGATCGGTCAAGACTTGAAAAATGTCGATAAAAATGTAGCGTATGTAGGTCAAGCCTCGTTGGGTCTTCCCAATCGCGACTATTATTTTGAAAACAACAAGCAAGAAATTCGCGATGCTTATAAAATTTTTATTAGCAAAACGCTACAAGTTTGTCAATTAGAGAACGTCGAACAATTAGCTGACGATATCGTGTCTTTCGAATTGGCTTTGGCAACCAGCATGTTTAAACCAGCAGAACAGCGTCAGCCTGAAAAAACCTATAACCCACAATCTTTCAATGCTTTTAAAAGAAGTATGGAGCCCCATTTTGATATGGAACAGTACCTCGGACTACTCGGTGCGCGAATTCCTGATACACTTATTGTAGGCAACCCCAACTATTTTGAATATTTAAATACCCTGATTCAAAAAACTTCTTTAACGCAAATGAAAGCTTACTTTACTTGGTCTTTGATCAACCATTATGCAAGTCATTTGAACGAAGAACTCGATGTACTTAATTTTTCTTTTTACGGAGGTGTTCTTTCGGGAAAACAATCACAATCGAGCATAGAAAAACGTTGCATTGACGAACTAACCGATCTACCAATCGGAGAGTTACTTGGCAAAGCATTTGTTGACGCGAACTTTTCTAAAGCTGCTCAAAATAGAGTCAATGAAATGGTAGATAACCTCTTAATTGTCTACAGAGAGCGACTGCAGCAGCTAGAATGGATGTCTGATGCCACCAGAAAAGAAGCCGTAGGCAAACTAGATGCAATTGGCCGAAAGTTAGGCTTTCCTAATAAATGGGAAGATTTTAGCAGTTTGCATATGCGCGCAGATCGTTATTTCTGGAATTACCGAGAAATCATGCGTTATAGCGTCGCAAAAAATCTAGCCGAATTCGGCCAGCCAGTAGACAAAGACAAATGGGGCATGCCCGCTCATATGGTCAATGCCTATTACCATCCTTTACTCAATGAGATTGCATTCCCAGCTGGAATCATGCAAGCGCCGTTCTTTGATGAAAACTATGAAGATGCTGTAAACTACGGTCGAATTGGCATGGTCATTGGCCATGAATTCACACATGGTTTCGACGACATGGGCAGTAAATTTGCAGCCGACGGTTCTTTTACCAATTGGTGGACCGAAGAAGACCGCCTGTTATTTGAAGAAAAAACCAAATTACTCGGCGCTACTTTCTCCGGCTTCTGCCCAATAGAAGACCATTGTGTGAATCCTGAACTTACCATGGGTGAAAACATTGCCGATCTAGGAGGACTTACAATGGCTTACTATGCGTATACCCGTACTGATGAATTCAAATCAGGTCAATTGGTGAATGGTTACACACCAGCTCAACGCTTTTTTATTGCTTACGCGCAGCTTTGGAAGATCAAGTACACTGATGCAGAAATGAAAAAGCGACTGGCTACAGACCCCCACTCACCGGGTATGTACAGAGTCAATGGACCACTAAAGAATTGCCCGGAGTTTTTTGAAGCATTTCAAATTCCGGAAGGGCGCGAAATGCGAAACGACATTAAGAAAGTTGCGCGCATTTGGTAAGAAAATCGGCTCGCGAAATTTGCGCTTGCTCGCCGCTTACCATATCTTTTAGGCTCAGCATTCCTGCAGCAGCTTCTTCTGCGCCAATCATGACAACGTAAGGCACGTTTCGGTCATTTGCGTACTTGAGTTGTTTTTGAAGTTTGGCTGCACTTGGATAGATTTCAGCAGCAAGCCCCATTTGACGCACCTCTTTCAATAACTTTAGGCTGTATTTGGCTTCTGCATCTCCGAAATGTACAAACAAGATATCTAGGGTTTTATCCAGGGTTGACGGAAATAAATTCAATTCGGTCATAACGTCGTAAATGCGATCGGCACCAAAAGAAATGCCAACACCCGAGAGCCCTTTTAAACCAAAAAGAGCGGTAAGGTCATCGTAACGGCCACCACCACAAATACTGCCCATTTTCACATCGTGGGCCTTGACTTCAAAAATGGCACCAGTGTAATAGTTGAGTCCGCGGGCCAGCGTGAGATCAAAAATGAGTTGGCCTCTATTCAGCCCTAACTCGGCAATATGGTCGAGCACCTCTTGAAGTTCGTCTAGTCCTTGTTGACCAATTTCACTTTGCGCTAGGTAGGTGCGCATGAGCTCGATTTTATCCGCATTCGAACCTTGGAAAGCAAAGAGCGGCCTGATTTTATCGATGGCTTCTGCACTAAAACCTTTTTCGGATAGTTCTTTCACCACGCCCTCCTCTCCTATTTTATCGAGCTTATCTATTGCAACCGTCAACTCGACGATGCGCGTAGCTTGACCAGAAACCTCGGCAATTCCACTCAAGATTTTGCGGTTGTTCATGAGAATACTAAAACCAGGCAAGCCGAGCTGAGAAAGTACTTCGTCAAAAATTTGAATCAGTTCCACTTCGTATAGTAACGAATCCGACCCTACCACATCGACATCACATTGCGTAAATTCCTGATAACGGCCGTGCTGCGGTCGGTCTGCACGCCAAACAGGTTGTATTTGATAGCGTTTAAAAGGAAAGGTCAACTCATTTTGGTGCTGAACAACAAACCGTGCGAAAGGAACCGTTAAATCATAGCGAAGTGCTTTCTCGGCAAGTGAATTTGCAAATTTCGCAAGTTGATCGGCCGCCAGCGCATCGAGGTCCGCCTTACGCATTTTTTCACCGGAGTTCAGTATGCGAAAAATGAGGCGATCACCCTCATCACCATATTTTCCCATCAGGGTTGTCGATAATTCAAAACTCGGTGTTTCTATTGGCGCGTATCCATAGCGTCTGAAAACTGATTTAATGGTCTCAAATAAGTAATTGCGCTTGGCCACTTCTGAAGGAAGAAAATCGCGGGTGCCTTTCGGTATAGCTGGTTTTTGTGCCATATTAAATCGAAGAATTTTGAAGGTAAAGCTGATAAATAACGCCATCGGATAAACCAATTTTTGGAACAACAATTTCTTGTTGACCCAAAGCTTGAAGCGCGGCGATATATATTTGAAGTGCAGGTACAATGACGTCTGCACGATCTGGTTTTAGTTGGTATTTTGCGCAACGCTGTTCGATGGTTTCTTTCGCTAGCTTTTGTTCTAATACTATCAATTCGTTCAAAGTTAAGGTATTCGTTTGGTTTGAACGACTCATTTTGAGTGCGCGGTTGATGTTTCCGCCAGTACCAAAAACAAGGTGCGCTTCTTCTAGCGCCACATGCGTTTGAATCCAAGTAGAGAACTCATCCCAACTTGAAATATTGGTTTTGCCTTTCAAAATCCGCAATGTTCCAAGTTCAAATGAACGCGCTGCTACTTTTTGACCATTTTCAAATACGCTAATTTCGGTACTACCCCCTCCGACATCTACCACCACAAATTGCTGTTTGTGCAATTGTAAAAGGTCAAAAGAGTTGAAAATCAGTTGGGCTTCTTCGTCTCCGGAAATAATTTCAATTTGAATGCCTGTTTGGGCTAATATTTGCTTGCTGATTTTTTTGGCATTGCTGGCTTCGCGCATGGCCGAGGTGGCTACGGCTCTAAGAAAATCAACTTCATGGGTTTGAGCAAGTAATTGAAAGGCTTGTATGGTTTGTATAAAATGCTGTGCTTTTTTAGGACTGATTTTACCTTTGTCAAACACATCTTCACCAAGCCGAAGCGCAACCCTGTAGTAAGCTAACTTACGAAGCTGAAGCTGACCTTCTATCCGATCCACGCTTGCAATTAGCAAACGCGCCGCATTGGTTCCGATATCAATAGCGCCAAATTTCATCAGGCAAAATTAAACAATGCCTATTGCATACGCACAAATTTTTATGTTTATTTGTTATTGACCCGATGAAGATCAAAGACCAACATATTTTCCAAAGTAAAACCACACCCAAACAAGGTTGTATATTATTGGCCGATCCACTTCTTGACGAAGCCTTTTTTCAAAGAGCGGCTATCTTACTGATCGACCACAACGACCAAGAAAGTTTTGGACTTGTCCTCAATCATCCTTCTGAAATCACACTTAAAGATCTATTTGAGCACATCGATTTAGACCTACCTATCTTTAATGGCGGCCCAGTAGCACCTCAACAAGTCTTTTATTTACATCGGTTTTCTCATGTAAAAGGCGCACTACAAGTTACCCCTGACCTCTATTTTGGTGGGGAATGGCAACAAGTATTAGCGCAAGCTATGGTACTCGAAGCCCCTCATGCGCAGCTGCGCTTCTTTGCTGGCTATTCAGGCTGGGGACCCCAACAACTCTCGGACGAAATCGCCGATCACGCATGGATTTGTACTGAAGCCTTCCAAGCCAAAGACCTTTTGAAAACCCCTCCCGCATTGCTTTGGAAAAATTGTATGCTCAGACAAGGTCCAGAACTGGCTGTTTTTGCACATTTCCCTGTCAATATATCAGATAATTAAAGGGCGGTTTTCCTTGGAATTCAACAATTTATGACTACCTTTGCACCTCTTTAATCGAAGTGCGCCCTGATCGCACTGTTATTTTTGTTTAACAACTTTCTGATAATCAGGGTATTGGAAATACAAACTCATATGCCTTATGGCTAAAAACATCGAACCGCAGGGAACTGCAGATTTTGATTGGGAAGCGCTCCAATTGGACGGCTACAATCAAGTAGAACGCTCTGAACTTGGAGATCGCTACGAAAAAACCCTTACTTCCATTATCGAAAAAGAAGTTATTCAGGGTACTGTTGTCATGATCAACAAAAAAGAGGTAATCATCAATATTGGTTACAAATCTGAAGGTGTTGTTGCTGCCAACGAATTCCGTTACAACCCAGATTTGAAGGTTGGCGATACAGTTGACATCTACGTAGATTGTCTCGAAGACAAAACTGGTCAGTTAATTGTTTCTCACCGCACTGCTCGCATGCACAGCGCATGGATCCGCGTCAATGACGTGCTTCGTACAGGCGAAATCATTACTGGCTACGTAAAATGCAGAACAAAAGGTGGTTTAATCGTCGATGTATTTGGAATCGAAGCATTCTTGCCAGGTTCGCAAATTGACGTTAAGCCTATCCGTGACTACGATATCTATGTTGGTAAAAACATGGAGTTCAAAGTAGTTAAAATCAATGAAGAATTCCGCAACGTTGTTGTTTCTCACAAAGCGCTTATCGAGGCTGAACTCGAAGAGCAAAAGAAACAAATCATTTCTGGTCTCGAAAAAGGCCAAGTCTTGGAAGGTGTGGTTAAAAACATCACTTCTTACGGAGTATTCATCGACCTTGGCGGCGTAGACGGCCTTATCCACATCACAGACCTTTCTTGGGGTCGCGTAACGCACCCAGAAGAAATGCTTGAGCTCGACCAAAAAATCAATGTGGTTATCCTCGATTTCGACGACGACAAAAAACGCATTGCACTTGGCTTGAAACAACTACAACCTCACCCATGGGATTCTCTTGACACCAACCTTCAAGTTGGCGATAAAGTAACCGGTAAAGTTGTTGTTATGGCTGACTACGGTGCATTTATCGAAATTGCTGCTGGTGTAGAAGGTTTGATCCACGTTTCAGAAATGAGCTGGTCACAACACCTTCGTTCGGCACAAGATTTCCTTAAAATCGGTGACAGCGTTGAAGCAGTTGTACTTACCCTTGACCGCGAAGAGCGCAAAATGTCTTTGGGTATCAAACAACTCATGCCAGACCCATGGAACGATATCGAGATCAAATATGCAGTTGGTACACGCCACAGCGCCAAAGTACGCAACTTCACTAACTTCGGTGTTTTTGTTGAATTAGAAGAAGGTGTAGATGGCCTCATCCATATCTCAGATCTTTCTTGGCAGAAAAAAATCAAGCATCCATCTGAGTTCTGCAAAGTTGGTGATGCCATGGAAGTTTTGGTTCTTGAAATCGACCGCGACAACCGCAGAATTTCTTTAGGTCACAAACAACTTGAAGAAAACCCTTGGGATGTCTTTGAAAATACTTTCGCAGAAGGTAGTGTTCATAGCGGCACCATCATCGACATGAAAGACAAATCAGGTATCGTATCATTACCTTATGGTGTTGAAGGCATCTGCCCATCTAAGCACTTGCGCAAAGAAGACGGCTCTAACGCTAAAGTTGAAGAAACCCTTGACTTCAAAGTCATTGAATTCAACAAAGACGCTAAGAAAATCGTTCTTTCTCACACACGCTTGTTCGAAGAAGGTGAAGATAAACCAACTACTGCAAGCAAAGGTGGCAAGAAAACAGGTGGTAGTTCTACCGACCAAGCAGTGAAGGCCATCAACCAAAGCGCAGAGAAATCTACACTTGGTGACCTCGATGCACTTGCTGAATTGAAAGAAAAAATGGAGCGTGGCGAATAAGCCCATATCCAAATCACACAAAGGGGGCTTCGGTCCCCTTTTTTATTGTCGGGCTTCTCGAATTTATACTTAACTTTAGAGCCTGAAAGATGGGAACGAGTCAAATTTCAACAACTGTCAAAGATATTTTTGCTGCCTACCTCGAGCAAAATGGCCACCGCAAAACACCGGAGCGCTTTGCTATACTCGCAGAAATATACGCCTACGAAGGACATTTTGATGTAGAATCCTTATACATCAAAATGAAGAACCACAACTACCGCGTTTCAAGAGCCACTCTCTACAACACCATCGAACTTTTATTGGCCTGCAACCTTGTACGCAAGCATCAGTTTGGCAAGAATTTAGCCCAATTCGAAAAAGCGCACGGATCCAAACAACACGACCACCTCATTATTACCGATACCGGTGAGGTTATTGAATTTTGTGATCCACGCATCCAACAAATTAAAGGAACCATAGAAGAACTTTTTGGTGTTGATGTTCAGCACCACTCCCTCTATTTCTACGGTGTCAAAAAAACAACAATCGACTAATGGAAGTACAGCTACAACAAAACGGGCCGCTGAGTATCCTCAAGCTCCAAGGTCGTTTTTTTACTGAAAGCGACCGAGAAAGCGCAATTGAAAAACTAGATCAGATCGACAACTGGAATCTCGTTATTGATTTGTCTGAATTAGAGTATATCAACTCCACCGGAATTGCATTTTTAGTCAAGACCCTCACCCGCTCTAGACTCAATCTCGGTGATACCGTACTCTTTCAACCAAACACGCAACTCAACAAAATATTTGAATTAACCCGAATGGAACACATCTTTGGGATTTTTCAAGATTTCGAACAAATAAAAAAGTTTTTTGAACAAACAACATGAAGGTAGACGTACTCTTAGGCCTACAATGGGGCGATGAAGGAAAAGGAAAAATTGTAGATGTCTTGACGCCATCTTACGATATCATTGCCAGATTTCAAGGAGGTCCTAATGCGGGCCACACGCTAGAATTCGAAGGCATCAAGCACGTGTTGCATACTATTCCATCCGGAATTTTCCATTCGAACGTAATCAATTTAGTAGGTAACGGCGTCGTAATTGACCCTGTTGTTTTCTCAGCAGAGCTCGACAAACTCAAACCTTTTCAAATTGATTTCAACAAGCGCTTGTTGCTCTCCAAAAAAGCGCATCTCATTTTACCTACGCACAAATTACTCGATGCTGCATCGGAATTAGCTAAAGGAAAGAACAAAATCGGCTCGACGCTCAAAGGAATCGGCCCTACTTACATGGATAAAACCGGTAGAAATGGCTTGCGCGTTGGCGATATTTTCTCCCCGCATTTCCAAGAGAAATACCAAGCCCTTGTTGAAAAACATGTGGGTATTCTCGAGCACCACACCGATTTCACTTATGACTTACCCGCACTTGAAAAACCTTGGTTTGAGGCCATCGAAGTGTTAAAAACCCTACAAGCTGTTGATTCAGAACACTATCTCAATTCAGCTTTACTGGCCGGCAAAAAAGTTTTAGCCGAGGGCGCACAAGGCACCATGCTCGATATCGATTTCGGAACTTACCCTTTTGTTACCTCTTCCAATACGGTTACTGCCGGAACCTGCACAGGTCTCGGTATTGCGCCAACCAAAATCGGTTCGGTTATCGGTATTTTCAAAGCGTATTGCACACGTGTCGGAAGCGGCCCTTTCCCGACTGAATTACTCAACGAAACCGGCGAACTCATGCGCAAAGAAGGCAACGAATTCGGCGCCACAACAGGCCGTCCACGTCGTTGCGGTTGGTTAGACCTCGTTCAGTTACGATACGCCGTCATGGTGAATGGCGTTACTGAATTGGCCATGATGAAAAGCGACGTTTTGGGTATTTTTGAGCACATTAAAGTCTGTACGCACTATCTTATCGACGGACAAAAAGTAAGTGAATTCCCTTATGACGTAACGGATTTAGCAATCGAACCCGTATATGAACAACTAGAAGGTTGGCACTGTGACCTCACGGAACTCGAAAACTTTGAAAGCGCTCCGGCTGCCCTCCGTAATTACGTTACTTACCTAGAAACACAATTAGCTATTCCAATTCGCGTTATATCCGTAGGGCCAGATCGTAAACAGACCCTCCAAAACTAACATGAATAACAGCTTCCAAAGACATTTTGCCTTTCTCTTCATAGCAACTTTTTTTTGGATGCAAGCCTTTAGTCAAGGCACGCTCAGGCTTTTGCCAGGTACCCAAAAAATCTATGCGATCCAAAATGGCGTGCATCGTTTAGTTGGTTCGGTTAGTTTTATTTACCAAGGCAATACGATGTATTGCGATTCAGCGCATTATAACGAAAAAGCCAAAGAGGTTTTTGCATATGGTAATGTTCACATTCAAAAAAATGGTGTCAACTTGTACGCGGACTCCATTTTTTATGCCGAAAGACTCAAATATGCGAAACTTTGGGGTCATGTTCGCGCCCGAGACAACGCCTACAAAATGAGTGCCGACTCTATGGATTACGATGCCAAAAAAGGCCGGGCTATTTTCAGAAGTTCAGGTACCATCTCCTCTATCACTAGTGATGAAAAAATCACCTGTGAACGCGGGTATTTCTACCCAAGCAATGGCTCCTTTTTCTTTAGTGGCAAGGTACATTACACCAAAGCCGATCTGGATGTCAAGACAGATACCCTTCAATTTGCCTACGAGCAACAAAAGCTATACTTTCTTGGTCAAACACAAATGCGCAATGACAGCACTCAAATTTATTGTCGCAAAGGCTGGTATGATGTCCAAAAAGAATGCGGTGCGCTTTATAACCATGCCGAAATCTATCAAAAAAATCAAATCATAAAAGGTGACACGTTGTATATCAATACCAAGTCCAACGACTACGAAGGCCGAGGCGCTGTCTATTTTAAAGACGTAGACCGACAAATCGCGCTGCTTGGTCAAAGGGCAGTTTTTAGCAACACCCAACATCTTGCTTTTGTGACCGGCAACAGCCTAGGCCTGATGAAGTACCAAAACGATACATTATATGTTCATGCCGATACACTTCATTTAAAACGAGATAGCCTCAATCGTTCCGAATTTTTAGTAGCCAACCGAGATTTCCGTTTTTTACATCCCAAACTACAAGGCATTGGAGATAGCACCGTTTTTGATTTTACCAAACAAGTACTTGTTATTGGTAAAGACCCCATTTTATGGTCTCAGCGCGGTGAACTTAAAAGTGCTTCAGCAAATGTGTATATTGTTGACACACTCTTTGAACGCATCGAGCTCAATGAGAATGCCAGCGTGCTGTTTGAACTTCAAAAAGACAGCCTCTACAACCAAATCGCGTCAAAGCAAATTGTGGCTTATTTTGACACGACAGGCATGCTCCAAAAGACCATTGCTTCTGGTCAGGCCTGGACCATTTTTTATCCAGAAACAAAAAAACAGCAAACCGATTCGACTCTTCAAATTCAACGTGAGGGACTTAATCGGCTCTTTGCGGAAAAGCTAATTATTGAATTAAAAAATGGAGAACTCCGTCAAATCACGTATTTTGACCAACCAGATGGTGTATTTTACCCGATGAAGGCCGTTGATCCAAAGGAGCGTTGGATTAAAGGATTTAAATGGAATCCAGAATTGCGACCAACGCATCCGCAACTATTGAGACAAGATAAAACCGAGGCCAAAAACTAATTTATCAGCTCAACTCTTCTGAATCTACTGCTGCATCCCAACGGGTTACGCTTTTCACACCTTCGACTTGTTCGAATTTTCTGGTGAGTTGCTCTAATTGAGCGGTATCGTAAACCAACACTTTTATCCTACCCTCAAAAACACCATCATTTGTTTCGAAGGAAATACTTTTCATGTTGATGTTATTCTGCTTAGAAATGATTTCTGTCAGCCGATTGACCAAACCAATTTGATCAATGCCAATGATGCGGATTGCGGCTACCCGCTCGACCAACGCGCTTGTCTGCCATTTGGCTTTGATGCAACGATAGGCCAACTTAGATAATAAATGAACGGCGTTTGGGCAATTAAAACGGTGGATTTTAATACCACTTGAAATGGTAATAAATCCAAAAATGGAGTCACCTGGAATAGGACTACAACAACGCGCCAAAGTATAATCAAAACCCTTGAAATCCTCGCCAATAACAATGGTATCGGTATCGGTATTGATGCCTTCATTGAGCAGATTTTCTTCGGAACCTTTAATTTTTTTGGAGCGAATTTTACGTTCAACAAGAATATTTCCACCAACTACATTGAGTTCCCGAAGTTGAGAAAGATCAATTTTTCCTTTGGCAATTTTATAATAAAGATTAGTCGTTGTATCGACATGAAAATGCTTTTCAAGTGTACGCAGGTTTTCTGGCGAAAATCGGATGTTGTATTGTTTGAGTTTACGTTCTAAAATCTCTTTGCCATCGGCTGCAACTAATTTATGAGCTTCATTGAGTGCCTGCTTGATACGCTGCTTGGCTTTGGCCGAAACCACAAAACGCAACCACTCGTCGTTTGGTTTTTGTTTGTTTGAGGTGAGAATTTCCAATTGATCACCATTTTGAAGCTGATAACTCAAAGGAACAAGCCGGTTGTTTACCTTGGCACCAATACATTTGTTTCCAATTTGCGTATGGATATCGTATGCAAAATCTAGAATAGTTGAACCAGTTGGCAATACGCGCAGCTCACCTTTTGGCGTAAAAACATAGATTTCATCATTAAATAAATTGAGCTTGAAATCATTAACAAAATCCAAAGCACTGCTATCCGGATTATCTAAAAGCTCTCTAATTTCTGCAATCCAACGGTCAAATTTATTGGAGTCTGCATTGGACTCTTTGTATTTGTAATGGGCTGCCAAACCGTGTTCGGCGATGTCGTCCATGCGCTTGCTTCTGATCTGCACCTCTACCCAGCGGCCCTGCGGAGACATCACGGTGGTGTGTAAAGATTCATAACCATTGGCTCGCGGCGTAGAAACCCAATCGCGAAGGCGTTCCGGGCTTGGCTGGTAAAAATCAGTAACCACTGAATAGACACGCCAACAATCGGATTTTTCTCGGTCCGGTGCGGTGTCAAGAATAATGCGCAGCGCAAAAACATCAAAAACCTCCTCAAAAGGCACATCTTTGGTCTGCATTTTTCGCCAGATGGAAGAAATAGATTTTGTCCGGGCCTTAATGTCAAAATGGTAGCCTTGGGCCTGAAGCTCTTCACGAATTGGCGCCACAAATCGGCGAATAAATCGATTACGGACATCGGCGGTCGATTTGAGCTTGGCTTCGATTTGTTCGTAAATTTCAGGCTCACAGTACTTCATGGAGAGATCTTCGAGCTCAGACTTTATCGGATACAAGCCCAAACGATGCGCGAGTGGCGCATATAAAAATTTTGTTTCAGAAGCAATTTTGAGTTGCTTTTCAGGCTTCATGCTTTGCAGGGTTCGCATGTTGTGCAAACGATCGGCAAGTTTGACCAATACCACCCTGAAATCATCGGAGATGGTCAGGATCATTTTTCTGAAATTTTCGGCCTGAATGGAAGTGTTCTCGTCGAATACTTCGGGGATTTTGGTCAGGCCGTCGATGATTTTTCGGACGGTCACACCAAAAATATCCTCGATGTCTTGGAGCGTGATATGGGTGTCTTCGACGGTGTCGTGGAGCAAGGCGCAGACAATTGCTGTTGGCTCTAGCCCCATTTCTTCGGCACAAATGCGGGCCACAGAAATGGGATGATAAATATAAGGCTCGCCTGACTTGCGGCGCATGTCTTTATGGGCGTCTAAAGCGATGTCAAATGCTTTGCGTATCAGTTTGGTTTCGTCGCGGGAACGGTCTTTGGTGGCGCGCAATAATCCTTTAAAGGCATTGAGGATTTCAATGCGCTCTTGTTCTAAATCTATTGGTGTCTGACCGTCGTAATACATTAGTTGGCAGGAAGTAATTCACTTCTGACTTCTCCAAAACCAATTTTTATGCCATCTTTGGCGCAATGGCCGCGCATAATGACGGTGTCGTGGTCTTGAATAAAACGGCGTTCGGTGCCATCTGGCATTTGAATGGGTTTGGTTCCTTTCCAGGCCAATTCCAACATGGAACCATAAGAATCTGGCGTTGGACCAGAGATGGTGCCAGAACCCATGAGGTCGCCGCAACGCACATTGCAGCCGTTGACGGTATGATGCGCTAGTTGTTGGGCCATGTTCCAATACATATATTTGAAATTGGATTTGCTGACGGTATGTTCGGAGCAATTCGGTGCGGCAATTGCCACCTCTAAATTGATGTCGTAGGACTTGAGCCCTTCGAATTTGAGGTAAGAGAGCACCTCTGGGTCTTGCTCGGGGGTTTGGCAGGCAAAAGGCTGCAGCGCATCTAGGGTGACTATCCAGCAAGACATCGACGAAGCAAAGTTTTTAGCGAGGAAAGGACCAAGCGGTACGTATTCCCATTTTTGGATATCCCTTGCCGACCAATCGTTGAACAAACAAAGACCAAAAATATAATCTTCGGCTTCGGCAGTACTGATGCTTTGACCGAGTGGTTTACCGTCGAAGGTAATAAAGCCCATTTCTAATTCGAAATCGACCTGACGTGAAGGTGCAAAAATAGGATCGGCGTTGTCGTCTGGCTTAATTTGACCTTTCGGACGCGTTACAGGCTGCTCAGAAGCAATAACCGATGAGGCACGACCGTGGTATCCAACAGGTATCCAAAGCCAATTGGGCAAAAGTGCATTAGCTGGGTCTCTGAACATAATGCCCACGTTGGTGGCGTGTTCTTTAGAGGAATAAAAATCGGTGTAGTCTCCGATTTGTACTGGCAAGGACATTTTAACTTTGCTCACAGGAATGAGCGCGTTGTGCTGGTCTTTTCGAGATTGAAAAGTTTCATTTGTTGTAGAAAGCAACTCGGCAATGCGATTTCTGAGTGCTCTTACCGCGATTTTACCTTTTTGCATCAAAGGATTGAGGTAGTCTTCAGAGAAATCTGAAGACGCAAAAGGAAGATCATCAAAATAACCATAAGCTGCCATCTGAGCCAAGTCGAGTACTTGCTCGCCGATGCGAACACCAACGCTTTTGGTTCCTTCTGCTACTTGAAAAATACCAAAAGGCAGGTTTTGAATTGGAAACTCTGAATGATCTGCTCCGGTTACCCAAGAGCGCAATGCGGGATTATTGGCTGTTATTTGCATTGAATACAAGATTATACGTTGAAACGAAAATGCATGATGTCGCCGTCTTCGACGACATATTCCTTGCCTTCGACTTTAAACTTACCGGCATCCTTGACAGCGCTTTCTGAACCATATTGAATGTAGTCATTGTATTTCATGACCTCCGCCCTGATAAATCCTTTTTCAAAATCTGAGTGAATGACACCAGCAGCTTGTGGCGCGGTCATGCCTTTGCGGATGGTCCAGGCGCGCACTTCTTTCACACCGGCAGTAAAGTAAGTTTGAAGATTCAGTAAATGATAAGCCTGACGAATGAGGCGATTCACACCAGGCTCTTCAAGGCCAAGTTCTTCTAGAAACATTTGACGTTCGTCGTAGGTTTCTAGCTCAGTGATGTCTGCCTCAATTTTAGCACCAATAACGAGTACCTCGGCATTCTCTGCCGCAACGGCTTCTTTTACACGCTCCACGTGCGCATTACCAGTTTTTACTGAGGCTTCATCGACATTACATACATACATGACTGGCTTCGAAGTAATGAGGTTGAAACCTTTGATGATATCCATTTCGTCTTGGGCAAAACCTAAACCGCGGACTGATTTACCTTGCTCAAGGCCTGCCTTGATGCGCAGTGCAAATTCATTTTCTTTAAGGGCATCTTTGTCGCCAGATTTAATGACGCGTGCTAAACTTTGTATTTTTTTCTCGATGGTATCGAGGTCTTTGAGCTGAAGCTCAATATCTATGATTTCTTTGTCGCGGATCGGATCAACACTGCCATCGACGTGGATGATGTTACCGTCGTCAAAACAGCGCAGTACATGTAAAATAGCATCGGTCTCTCTGATGTTTGCCAAAAATTGATTGCCCAAACCTTCGCCTTTAGAGGCGCCTTTGACCAACCCTGCGATATCGACGATTTCCATGGTGGTGGGCACTACGCGCTCAGGATTGACAAGTGCTTCTAGTTTTTCTAGACGTGGATCTGGAACAGAAATGGTTCCGAGATTGGGCTCAATGGTACAAAAAGGAAAGTTGGCGGATTGCGCTTTGGCATTCGACAAGCAGTTAAATAAAGTTGATTTTCCGACGTTCGGCAAGCCGACGATTCCGCATTTTAAAGCCATGTAATCTCTGAATTAGTTATGAGCGCAAAGATAGCCAAAAGCCGCTTGCTTCTGTCTATTTTTGGTATTTTTACGCAAACTTCGTACATGAAAAGAACCCAATTTCTGCTCTTTATATTCAGTTTAAGCTTCTTTAGTCAGGCACAAGACAGCATTTTTATTCGACGCATCTACGACGAAGCTTTGTTACGTGGTCATGCACACGAAAACCTTAGACAACTTTGCAAAGATATTGGCCCGCGCTTATCTGGTTCAGCGCAAGCCCAAATGGCCATCGATTGGTCTTATGCCAAAATGAATGCCTATCATTTTGATCGCGTCCAAAAACAGGCTATTACTGTTCCGCATTGGGAACGCGGCACCACCGAAACAGCCTGGTACATGTCCAAAGACGGACAATTGCACAAAGTACATTTATTGGCGCTTGGCGGCTCTATCGGGACCAACGGTCTACTAGAAGCGGAAATTGTCGAATTCAAAACCCTAGATGCACTCAAGCTTGCCAAAAAAGCGACTGTCGAAAATAAAATCGTTTTTCTAAATCAGCCCATGGATGCCGCGCAAGTTCAAACCTTCAAAGCCTATGGTGCCTGCTATGCGATTCGTGGCAATGGCGCCGTTGAAGCTGCCAAACTAGGCGCAAAAGCCGTGGTAATACGCTCCTTGGGACTTCCTCAAGATGAGCATCCGCATACAGGATCAATGCATTATGAAAACGGAATTCCCAAAATACCAGCTGCTGCTATGGCAACAGCCGATGCGAATGCCTTGGCCCAAGCACTCGAACAAGGAAAAGTTCATTTCTATTTGGAGATGGATTGCCGAGATTTCCCGGATGCACCCTCTTACAATGTCATGGCCGAACTCAAAGGCACCAAGTTTCCAAACGAGGTAATTACCATAGGTGGTCACCTCGACTCTTGGGATACCGGCGAAGGCGCCCACGACGATGGCGCAGGTGTGATTCACTGCTTAGAAGCCTTACGCATTCTTAAAGAACTTGGTTATCAACCTACACATACCATCAGAGTGGTATTTTTCATGAACGAAGAAAATGGCAATCAAGGCGGCCAACAATACGCTAAATGGGTGCTTTCTAACCAAGAAAAACAAATTGCCGCATTAGAAAGTGACCGTGGCGGATTTGCGCCCCGCGGATTCGGCCTCGATGGTCCAGAGGCTTACCTTTCCCTCTTACAAAGTTTTGAGCCCTTGCTGCGCCACTATGACTTGCACATCTTTGAAAAAGGATACGGTGGCGTAGATATCGGGCCGCTCAAAAATCAATATCCAGGTATTCCATTATTTGGTTTTGTTCCGGACTCACAGCGGTATTTTGATTACCATCATGCACCCTCTGATGTTTTTGAAAACGTCAACAAACGAGAATTGGAATTAGGCGCTGCTGCTATTGCCAGCTTTGTTTATTTGCTCGATAAAAATTTATAATTCATCGACATGTGCGGTATAGCAGGCATACACGCCAAGCAAAAAAGTAGCACAAAAAAGGCCGAACTTGCGCTTGCGCAAATGAACGACCGTCTTTCCCATAGAGGGCCTGACGGTAGTGGCCTCAAATGGTTTGAAGACCAACAGTTTGGAATGGCGCATCGGAGACTCTCTATCATTGATTTGAGCACTGCAGCAGCCCAACCAATGCAAATTGAAGACCGCTACTGGCTCACTTTCAATGGCGAAATCTATAATTATCTCGAGTTAAAAATCCGATTAGAACAAAAGGGAGCGCAATTCAAAAGTGCGTCGGATGCTGAAGTATTATTACAGGCCTATCACCATTGGGGTACGGCATTCCTTGACGAGCTGAACGGCATGTGGGCTTTCGCCATTTATGACACAAAAGAAAATCTATTGTTTTGCGCCCGAGACCGTTACGGTGTTAAGCCATTTTATTACAGCGATTCTGAAGCGCATTTTGCTTTTGCATCGGAAATAAAAGCCTTACTTGAAGTACCAAGCCAAGCAAAAATTGCCAATATAAAGGCCATTCAAACTTTTTTTGCGGACCGACTCATTGAAACCGAAGAAGAAGGCTTCTTTAAAGGTATTTACGAACTCATGCCTGGCCATGCGCTGTCTTATGATTTAAATGCGAAAAAGAAATCTATATTTAATTATGAAAATGGGGAAACAATAGCTCCTCAATTGGCGCAAGGACAATTGAATATTGCCCTTAAAAATGCAATCTCTCTTCGCCTAAGAGCCGATGTGCCGATTGGCTTTTGCCTTTCCGGTGGCCTGGACTCCAGCAGTATTTTATATTTGGCTAACCAAATCAAACAGGAACGTCAGATTGGCTCATTACAACACGGTTTGCACGCCTTTACCGCTGCACACCAATCCGAACAAGATGAGCGCAGCTGGGCAGCGCAAATGGTAGAGGCAACTGCAGCCCAATGGCACGTTTCAGAACTCGATAGCCAACAACTAACTGAAGCGGTTCGAGCAATTATTTACCACCAAGACATTCCGCTTTTAAGCACCAGTACTTTTGCGCAAAGCAGCGTCATGAAAAGTGCTGCTGATCAAGACATTAAAATCCTGATTGACGGCCAAGGTGGAGATGAACTATTTGCGGGCTACCAGGTCTTTTATCCTACTTTTTTCAAAGAACTCTTTTGGACTGGAAAATGGCGGTTATTTTACAAAGAGTGGTCCGGGCTCGACAACTCACCTACCTCTAAAAAATACATAGTGAAAGAATGGCTAAAAGATGTCTTTAGTTACTTTCCATCGGCTATCCAGCGTCAAATTGAGAAAAAGCAAAAAAATGAAACCTGGCAATACCTAACAAACAAAACAACGGTAAAGCGCAAGCGCCAACGTACTTTGCAAGGGCATCTTGCCGATTTTTGCAGGGGGCATCAACTAAAAGGACTCTTGCGCTGGGAAGACCGCTGTGCCATGCAATACAGCATTGAGTCTCGAACGCCGTTTGCCGACGATCAAGACTTGATACGCATCGCCCGATCATTGCCATCCACGGACCTCATCCAAAACGGATGGTCAAAATTTGCCTTGCGTAACGCCCTTGATAACCAACTGCCAAAAGCAATCTCTTGGCGCAAGGACAAGAAAGGATTTTCCGTGCCTGAAAGCAAATGGCTTATGCAAAGCGCTGACTTTTGGATCAATACCATTAAAGAAAAAGCACACCTTGACAAAAGTGATCTTGTCAATAAGTCGACATTAGTTCAAGACCTACAGGCTATTTTTGAAAAGCCCCAACGTGGACTAAGCCAAAATTTTGCCTTTCGTTATGCTTGTTATTTGATTTGGCTCGAAACTTTTGAAGTTGAATCTTTTAGTTAAGACAATGTATTTACTTGCTTGATGGTAAGCTCAAAAGACTTCGTCGGAAGCGCATTGATTTCAATTGGTTCACCTTTTGGATGTTGCGGCAAATAAACAGCACAAAGCGAATTTTTTACCAGGTACACATGCTGATGCATCGACTTTGGAAGGCCGTTATAAATACCGAGCAAGACTTCATAACGCGGGTACTCAGTATCGGATTTGGCGTCGTGCCATACAATAATGGAATCTTGATTTTTTTGCAACTGCAAAGTATTGCGGGTATCTCTTTCTACCGCCTCTGTACTGTGGTCGCCGTCGATAAAAATAAGATCCATTTGCCTTGCGAATGGCTGCCAATCAAAAGTGGCAGAATCGCCAAATAAATGGGTTACATTTGATAAGTGCTTGGAAAAAAAACGATGTGATTGAACATAGGCGTTGGTCTGCCCCATTTCTTTGAGGGTCTCGTCTGGCAAATTTAAAGTGTAAACTTGCTTCACAAATGGCGCCACATTCGCCGCACTTTCACCTCTCCAAGTTCCAATCTCAAAATAAGTTGCTACCTTGAATTTTCTACAAAGCAACTGCAAAAGCGCAAAGTCTGTGGGCAAAGAAGAACCCGATAAAAAAGCATAGGGTGCAATCTTTACTTCGTGTGCTTCGGGCCAATCCAGCACCGATAGCTCTTGAAGCTTGATTTGCTTGTGTTTGCGTTCAAATTTCAGTTTATAGACACCGTCTTCCTTTAAGATTAAATTCAAAAGGGCCGGTTTTTTAAGCAACAAGTAAAGTGCGCTAATTAACTTGACAAATTTATTCATGACCTAATAGAACGTAAGCGCTGTCGCACTTGAGTTTGAAATGATTTAAGCTCTTCGAATTGAAGAAATAAGGTAAATTGGCCACCTGCTTTTTTGAAATACCAAAAAACAATGGCGCTCGTCACGAAATAAGATAAACTTGCTGCAACAGCCGCACCTTGCGTACCGTAACTTGGAATCAATAAGATGGCCCCGATCAAACTGACAATTAGTCCAATACCAGATGCAAGTGCATTGACCTGATAACGTCCATGCCCTGAAAAATAATGACCCACAATCAGTGCATAAGAGAAAAGCCAAACCCCCGGCGCCAATAACCACATAATCGGGTGCAAAACAGCAAAATCGGCTCCAAATAAAAAGCCGTAAAATGAACCCGGTAAAATGGCCAAAGTCAGACAAGCTAAAAAGGCTGTGGTCATGCCAAAGCGGGTCAGTTTTTCAGTTAGCTCAATGTTGTATTTGCCGTCATCGGAATTTGCAATTGCAGCATACTGCCACAAGGAAATACTGGTGGCGATGAGCCACACAGACTCCGTTAAAGAGCTGGCGTTTGAAAACAAACCAACTGTGCCTTTGCCATGATAATACTCCAGAAAATAAAATGACGCTCGAAAACTCAACAATTGAAATACATGCGCCAATTGGTTGAAAGTGCCGTACGAAAGTAATTGCTTGAATAAATAACCAAAAGTATGTGGCGGTATTTGTTCTTTTGGCCAATAATACCATACGAAGTAACTACTGAGTACCAAGGCAAAACCAAATGCCAAATACAAAGCCCATTCGTAATTGAGTTTTCCGAAAAAATAATACTGAAAAAGGCAAGTGAAGAATGTCAGCAGCGGCATACTGATTTGTATCAAATTATAGGCAGCAAAGCGTTTTTGCCCAAGAAGCAAAGACGAATGTACAGCCGCGAGCGCACTCATTACGCTTAAACATAAGACGTTCAACAAATAAATTGGAGAAAACACCTCCAAAACATACAATAATAATCCGGCAACAAAGGTCAAACAAAGAATCCAGACGTATGAGGTACGCAGCAATATTGACCACGCAAAACGAGTCGAAAAATTGACCAAAGCCGCACCGCCAATGAGGGCATCAAATATGGTAAGAATAGCAATAGAGGTAAGCAATAAACTCTGTTCTCCTTTACCGATGAGACCGCCTACTTGTGAAAAGAGGATGACCAAACCCAAATTGAGCATGGCGGCTAAAACCCGTACACTAAAATTGCTAAAAATACTACGCCACATCAGTTTTGAGCAGCATTTGATAAGCTTCTAAAAAAAGTCCTGAGATGGTCTCAGGCCCAAACTTAAGTAACATTTCTCGTTGAAGATCTACACCCTCAAAAGACATGCCTTGGATTTGTTTCATGGCGTTGATCAATGCGTTTAAGTCCTCGGATGGCACGAGCAAACCATTTTGGGAATGAACAATTTCAGCTACCCCTCCTACTTGTGTCGAAATAACCGGCGTTCCACATGCCAACGACTCAATGAGCACGCACGGTAGGTTTTCGTAACGGCTGCTTAACACAAATGCGTCGGCAAATTGCAAAATGGCTGCCACACCTTCAGGGTCTTGTTTGCCATGAAAATGTATGGAACTGGCAAAATCAAAATCTTTAAGCAATTGTGTATAGGCTTTCTCATTGCCATCCGAAACAACGTGCAACTCCACGTTTTCTTGTTCTTTTTTAAGTGCGTAAAATGCGCGTACCAATAAATGAAAATTCTTCTGCTTGGTATCTAAAGAAGAGACGTGCACAAAGCGATACACCCGATGGGCACGCTTCTCTTTGACCTTAAAAACTGCTGGATCAACTACGTTGGGCACCACTTTCATTGGTACGCGAATACCAAATTGCTGCATGGCAACGGCAAGATCTAGCGAAACCGGCAAAATGAGATCGGCGCGTTTGGCAATCCAACGCAGTGATGTTTTTACCAGACGCGGGGGTTGTGGATCAGCGTAAGGATGGTAACAAGTCCAGTGTTCTGAAAAAACAAGCGGTACACGCCAACGCCATTTGAACAAAATGCCTACCAAGCCAATAGGGTACAAAACATTGGCGTGAATGAGGTCAGGTTTGCCGATTTTCGTATTGGAAGCAAATTTCCAATAGGTGAAAAGGACTTGAAAATAATTGATCAAAACACCTAAAAATGGCAAGTTATTCTTAGGCAGGTAAATCAAATGGGTTTCAAAAGGGGTTTGTTTGAGTTCGTGGGTAAGTGTTTTGTGTAACGAACTCAAAACAACGTGGACAAGTGCAACCTGCGCAATTTGCTGAGCAGCTTTGATATGTTGCTCTACAAAATTACCTTCTGTGGGCCTCAAATGATTCGGGTACCAACTCGAAATAAATAAAACTTTGGGTTGCGTTTGCATTCTTTGAATTTACAAATTCTTTTGATACACCTCCTGAAGTTGTTGGAGCGCATAGTCAATTTCTGCTTTAGTGGTAAAGCGCGAAAAAGAAAAACGCGCATTGGGTCTAGACATATCGGCCGCTATTCCTTCTAGTACATGAGAGCCTTTTGCCGCGCCAGAGGTGCACGCAGAACCGCCACTAACTGCAACGCCTTTGAGATCGAGTGTAAAGAGTAAAAGACCCGCTTTCGTAGTAGCTGGTAAACTCACATTGAGTACGGTATACAACGCTTTTTGGTAACTGGTTTCACCATGAAATGCAACATCTGGAAAAATACCCTGAAGGCGCTCGATCATGTAATTTTTTAAGCCCCAAACGTGCTGTTGGTGCGCTTCAAGATCAGTGTAGGCCAACTCCATTGCTTTTGCCAGGCCTACTATACCGGCAATATTTTCGGTGCCGCCACGTAAACCGCGCTCCTGAGATCCACCATGAATGAGCGGATTGACGCGCGTTTTTTTGTTCACATACAAAAAACCAATGCCTTTAGGGCCATGAAATTTATGGGCCGCACAAGTAATAAAATCGATATCTAGAGCCGCTAAGTCAAAAGCGTAATGGCCCATTGTCTGAACGGTATCTGAATGAAAATAAGCACCGTATTGTCTGCAAATCTGTGCCACCTCTGCAATTGGTAATAGGGTTGCAATTTCGTTATTGGCGTGCATTAAAGATACCATTGTGGGGGTTGCGTCTTGCAAAAGCGCACGCAATTCTTCCAAGTTGATATTCCCTTTTGCATCGAGCTGAAGATTGACCACCTCGGTATTTTCATGTAATTTGAGCGCCTCAGCTGTGTGTCCGACGGCATGGTGTTCAATGGTGGAAGTTATAATGCGCTTGACACCTAATTGGGTTACCGCAGCGTGCAAGGCCATGTTATCGGCTTCTGTGCCACCAGAGGTAAAGATAATTTCAGACGGCGCACAATTGATGTATTGGGCAATTTGGCGTCTTGCGTTTTCGATCAGGGCTTTTGCTTGACGCCCAAAAGCGTGCGTAGAGGAAGGGTTGCCAAAGTGCTCATAAAGCACTGGAATCATGGCTTCAACTACCTCAGGGGCCACTGGCGTTGTGGCAGCGTTGTCAAGATAGACGTTCATTCTGGCTGTTTTGCCACGAAGATACTAAAATTACTTTGCTTATCTTTGGTTAATGAATGCTCCGCTCGCCGAACGCATGCGCCCCAAAATACTTGACCACTACATTGGTCAGCAGCACCTTTTGGCGCCAAATGCTTCTTTAAGACGGGCCCTCGACGCCGGCGTTATTCCATCCATGATCTTTTGGGGCCCTCCTGGAGTTGGTAAAACCACATTGGCACAGCTTATTGCAAGTCATCTGCAGCGTCCAATTCATACGCTTTCCGCTATTTCTAGCGGGGTCAAAGATGTGAGGGATGTCATCGCCAAGGTCGAAAACGGCGGCATGTTCACACCAAAAGGAAGTATTTTATTTATCGACGAAATTCATCGTTTTTCGAAAGCCCAGCAAGATTCTTTACTCGGAGCTGTCGAGAAAGGCATCATTACGCTCATAGGTGCCACTACCGAAAATCCTTCTTTTGAAGTCATTTCTGCCTTGCTATCGCGTTGTCAGGTCTACACACTTGAACCGCATAGCCAAGCCGATTTACTGCATTTATTGGAACGCGCGCTTCAAGAGGATGCCATTTTAAGCCGAAAAAAAATCACGCTCAAAGAAACAAACGCGCTGTTGCGTATCTCTGGAGGTGATGCCCGTAAACTGCTCAATGTATTTGAAATTATCGTCGGCACTTTTCAAGAACAGGTCCAAATCGACATCACCGACGACATCGTGCTGCAAAATGCCCAACAAAGTTTGGCGCGCTACGACAAGGACGGCGAACAACATTACGACATCATTTCGGCGTTCATTAAATCGGTTAGAGGTTCGGACCCAAATGCAGCCGTGTATTGGCTTGCGCGAATGGTTGAAGGCGGCGAGGACCCTAAATTCATAGCCCGGCGCTTGCTTATTTTGGCTGCTGAAGACATCGGCTTGGCCAATCCGAACGCGCTGCTCATGGCCAACACCTGCTTTGAAGCCGTGAAAAACGTAGGTTGGCCTGAATCGAGAATCATTCTCAGCGAATGCACCATCTATTTGGCAAGTTCGCCGAAAGGAAACGCTGCCTATATGGCTATTAATCAGGCCCAACAACTTGTTCAAAAAACCGGCGATTTACCTGTTCCGGTAGCCCTGCGCAATTCACCTACCCAACTTATGAAAGACCTCGGTTATGGCGAAGGCTATCATTACAGCCACGACTATCCCGGAAATTTCTTCAACCAAGAATTTTTACCCGAACCAATCAAAGGCACGTCTTTCTTTGCACCGGGTAGCAGCGCTAAAGAACAAGAAATCGCCCAACAAATTAAAAAATGGTGGCAAGACAAATACAATTTCTGAGCGGAGCCTTGCTCTATTACGGATTGGTCTTACCCCTATCCTATCTACCTCTGCGTATACTTTATTTAATTGCTGATTTTATATATGTTTTGCTTTGTACAATTCTACCTTATCGAAAAAAGGTAATCGAGCACAACCTTATGCTTGCCTTTCCAACTAAATCAAATGAAGAAAGAAAAAAAATCCAAAAAGATTTTTACCGGTATTTTGCAGATCTGCTCGTTGAATCAATCAAAAACCTGACTATTTCAGAGAAAGAACTAGCCGCTCGCTTTCAATTGGCAAACCCTGAAATTATTGCGCAAATGAACGCCCTAAATAAACCGATTCTATTGGTTGCAGGTCACTATAATAACTGGGAATGGCTTATCACTAGTCAAGCGCTTTGGTTCAAACAAAACAATTTTGGAATTGGTATGCCGCTGAGTCATCCGTTTTGGAATGACAAACTAACCCAACGCCGCGAGCGCTTTGGCTTAAATGTGGTCAATGCAAATAATTACCCAAGCGCATTTGAAACTAAAAATCCGTTGGTTTTGGTACTTGCTGATCAGGCGCCTAGCTCGCCAACCAACTGCCTTTGGCTGCCCTTTTTAGGGCAAGAAAGCGCCGTTATTTTTGGCCCTGAATACATGGCTAACTTATACGATTGCGCTGTAATTTTTACAAATATAACTAATTATAAAAGAGGTTATTACAATATTACACTTGAAGTTTTAGTTGAAAAATCTAAGACGCTAACTTACCAAAAACTTACGCATCTTCATTTACAACAACTAGAGGCGCAAATTCACCAAAATCCGGCACGCTGGTTATGGTCTCACAAGCGCTGGAAACACCAAAAACCTGCCAATTGGGCGCAAATAAGCCAGGCCCTTCAGCAAAAATTCGAGCAAAAATTCCGCTAACATGTTTAAATTACTTTTAGGATTAAGTGTGGCATTTTATTCAAATGCGCAATCCCAGCTGTGGAGTTATAAATTCTCAGCAACTGAAAACCAACGTGCCCTCATTTCCTTACCTAACGGGCAAATACTGAGTGGTTCGAGCGAAGCAGCACTGCGTTTATTCGGCCCAGCGCAAACGGATGTAGAACGCTTTAAATTAAATGATCAATTCAAAGAAATCAGAGACCTCTGCAAGACCACAACAGGGTATATTGCGATGCAAAGCCACGATACCAGCTGTATTTTGTTGTTGGATAAAAATTTTGAAGTGGATTCTGTTATTTATCCCTTAGGAACAAAGACTCCGCTATTTTTAGACGGGAGTTGCGCTGAAGACAACACCTTATTCCTACTCGGAGACCCCATCAATGGCAAATTCAGCTCCTTTCGCTCCTTCGATAACGGACTTACTTGGGAACCAACACCAGGTCAAATTGCGGCAAAAAACGGCGAGGCAGCCTACGCGGCCAGCGGGCAAACCAACCAAATTGTGAACGGTCAATTCTATTTTGTATCAGGTGGTCTTTCTTCGCGATTTTTCCATTCTGCAGATCAAGGCGGGACCTGGACAGAAACTGCGCTGCCCTATCCTTCTTGCCCAACTTGCGGGCCTTACGCCATGGCTGTTAAAAACCAAAAAGAAATCATGACTGTTGGTGGCTCTTACCTCCATCCTCAAAATAAAAAGAACACCTGCTTTTATAGCCAAGATGGCGGCCTTACCTGGCAAGCACCCAAAAAAGGCCCGTCGGGCTACCGCTCTTGTGTAATTTATGCCAACAATAACTATTACGCTTGTGGTACCAACGGAATAGATGTAAGTAAAGACGGCGGTAAAACCTGGAAGTCAATTTCTAAAGAAAATGCCCTCAGCATGGCTTACAATCAGCGCTACATCTACGTTACCCTCGCTGATGGTAGTTTATTGATACTCAAACCTTAATGGCATTTGAGCTCAGGTCAAATACTTCGCCAATCTTCAATTTGATCACTGCCTTCTCTGTATAAAACTTGCGGCGGGCAAATAATGACACCAGGCCCTCCCCTCGTTTATCCTCACTGTGCGTATCAATCAAGAACGCTGCCTTGAGCTGATTTTTCAATAGTTCGGCACGTTTGTAGCCTAAATTGATGGTTCCACCTAAGAAAAATGGCAATTGATATTGCAGCGTTGTTGAAATGACGGCAGCAACTTGAAGATCGATATTTTTCTTGAGCAAAGCCCCATGAGGCGCATAGACGATTTTACTTTGAGAACTCTCGATCAAATAGGCTTTGTGCACTAATGCCTTTTTGGTTGGTAGTAGCTGAATCTCAAACGGCGCTTCGTTTAACGCCAAGAGCCTTTGAAAATGACCCCATTTTTTAATTTTCTTCAAGATGCCTGGCAAGCCGATTACAGGAATATCTTTATCAAATTGCAAAAGGGTTTCTTTATTGCAATGATCGGTAAACGGATGTGATATAAAAATGTAATCTGGTTGTGGTATGGTTTCAATCTTAGGCTGTGGGCCTTTGTGAAACTGTCGGCTAAATAAAGGATGAAAATCAACTTGCGAGGCACTAAACCAAGGATCAACGAGCACTTTTAGCCCATCGAAATGGAACATCCAGGAGCTGTCTTCGTTGAGTTTGGTAAGTTGCATATTGCTAAAATAAAAAAAGCCTTGCAATTGCAAGGCTTTTGTGGAGAAGATGGAAAATGAACCTTACCACCAAAGCCTTTATAAATCAAGAGTTTGCGCTTACGCTTTTACATTGGAAACCCACTAAGAAACCAAGCATCCAATAGGAGGGCTTGATTGTATAATTGGTTCTCATTGGTACTACAAATATAATTAAGCAAATGATACCTCCACATGTAATGTTCAAATGTTCATTTATTCAATGTTCATGCCCTTAGATTTTTGAACATTTGAATACTAATATTCAAAAAGTACCCCGGTGAACATTGAACAAATGAATAAATGAACATTGGAAACTGCTTCAACCTATTTAAGTAGGAATTTTCATCTTAAGTAATTTTATTTCAGGTATTTACCTAAAATCATATCTAGGTTGGCAAATGGCAAGGTGTATATATATACCCTTGCCAATTGCCAAGTTGGTGATTTTACCTTTTTGAAGGTCAAAAATTCCATGGTTTGAAGCGATATTTAAATTGCTGCTTTGTTAATTTTAGAGTGATCCATAAACAACATGCTCACTATGAAAGAACTACTAAACGAAGCTTTAGAACAGCTAAAAATTGCGCGCGTAACCATCAACCATCGATCACTAAAAAGGCAAATTTCTTTATTTGAATATGATGATTCCATAGAACTGGAATTTAATGGCTCAAAATCACCGGGTAGCTACCATGAAAAACTTTACTCCTATTACCTACCCTGTAAACACCTTGTAGACAAAATGATGAATGAATCCTTAGAACAAGCACATTCAATTAAAAGGGAATTTGATTTATACTGCTTTGAAATTAGAGAATTCAAACAAAGGTATTTTCCAAAAGAACACATTGAGTTATTGATGCATCGAATCGAATTTCAAAAATCATCTTCAAAAGAGCTTGTAAACAGCGAGGGTGTCAAAAAAAAATTCTTGACTATTTCACGGTACAATACCAGATGCTAGAGTTACTAGAACAGCTCTACCTACATCGCATATCTCACCTAAATAAATACGCTGCTAGGCAAAACTTATCACTCCAGCAGCAAGACCTCAATATCCCGACCAAACAAGAACTCTCCGCTTATCTCTCTGGTCAACTATCTCTTTTCCCAAAAGGAAGTGGCATGACACTCATTCAATGGTCCAGAGACAAAGTCGCTTTCATTGAACTCTTTGTATCCGTTTATGAAAGCAATTCTAACAAAGGCTTGGATAAATCGAGAATCACAAAGAAAGAATTCTTCGGGCTACTTATGTGGTTTTTCAATATCCAGATCGGGAATATTGATTCGACACTCCAGGCTGCCAAAAATCGAAAGATTGAAAACAAGCCTTACCTAAAAGAGCTCATGGAGGTTTTTGACAATTACTGTCTTAAAGGAATGTAAAAAATCATTGTACTACAATTGTAGTACAATAATGAACCCTAAAACAGTTGGTAGCATTGCATCCTAATTCAAAAATTAAAGATGCATATGTGGGAAAATAATACAGACAGCACAGAGACTAGCATTAGAAAGCTAGAAAAAAGATTGGCTAAAGTGGAGCTCATTTTGAACCAACTTTCAGAAGAAGTCAATGAACCCAAAAAAGAAATGAAATACCTAGATGTAGTGTCAGCTGCAAAAATTCTAGGCCTTTCTCGGGCTCAAATGTATGTTCTCATGAAAGATGGAATACTACCCTATACTCATGTGGGTAGACAACGACGCTTCATCCTTTCGGACTTAGTTGATTACGTTAAGAAAGGGTATCAACCAGCCAGATCTTCAATTATTTAACTCAAATCAAATTCAATGTCTCTACATAAAGAATCAATACTTAATGCAACCAATAATGGCTTGAATATCTTCAAACATTTTCTAGGTAGTAAATTTTCAAAAGTTGGTAAATCATTCAAAAGTCCATTCTATCAAGATTCAAAAGCATTATGCTATTTGTACTTTGATAAGAAATCCAATATTTACAAATTCAAAGATTTCGGCGACTCAGAATACAGTGGCGATTGCTTTTTCTTTGTCAGCAAAATATTTGGTTTATCGTGTGATGATCGTCAAGACTTTATCAGAATCCTAGAAATCATCAACAACGAGCTAGGCTTATGTCTAGAGGATAATTCGCAGAAAATATCACGAGTTATCAATGATAATTTAGGCGCCGTTCAAACTGCTAATACCCTACCCTCTATCCATGATGGATTCGAGACTGCTAAAACCAAATTGCCAATTCAAACAAGAGAATTCCTTGAGAACGAATTACATTTTTGGGCAGACTACGGCATCACTATTGAAATATTAAAACGATACAATGTCACGGCTATTGAGAAGTTTATAGGTGTAGGTAAAGACGGACGAGAATACGAATTAGGAAGCACGTTTGAACAACCCATGTTTGGCTACAACGGACGCAGACACACCAAATTTTATCGTCCATTTTCGAAGTTGCGTTTTCTCTATACAGGTGAGGTCACAGAGAACTATGTTTTCGGTTTTGATCAGCTACCTATTCGAGGTGATGTGTTGTTTATTACAGGAGGTGAAAAAGATGTATTAAGCTTGGTTGCGCATGGTTTTCATGCCATTTGTTTCAATAGTGAAACCGCACATATCCCCAAAAATATCATTCGAGGATTGGGTTATCGTTTTAAGCACATTACCCTACTCTATGATGTCGATGATACCGGCAAAGCCTCAATGAACAAATTGACCAAAGACTTAAAAGATTATCAGCTCAAAAGCTTATTGCTACCATTATCTGGAGAGAAAACTCAAAAGGACATCTCTGATTTCTTTAGAATGAAGCATACCGCGGAGGACTTAATGATGCTCTTTCGCGAAATGCTAGATCAACTTTATGAAGACACGATTTCTGTTATGAGAAGCTGCGAAATTGATTTTGAAAACCCTCCTACTGCACCTGAGCCGCTCATTACGATTAACGACGTTACTATCGGTACACCAGGCAATATTATTTGTGTAGCAGGTGCAGAGGGAAGTGGCAAAACGAACTACTTAGGCGGCATTCTTTCGGGAGCTATTAAACCAGGTGAAATTGAAATAGACACCCTAGGGACATCAATTAAAGAAAACATTGAACAAAAAGCTGTATTACTCTATGATACAGAGCAATCTGAGTTTCAGCTATACAAAAACCTCACTTACATTTTAAAAAGATCTTCCCAAGAAAAACCACCTACTTGGTTCAAAGCATTTTGCTTGGTGGGCATATCCAGAACCGAACGCATGAATTTGATTCTTGAATCCATGGACCGTTTTTTCTATGAACATGGGGGTATCCATATGGTAGTCATTGATGGAATTGCTGATCTCTTAGGTGCGGTGAATGACGAAGAAAATTCTGTCAAGCTCGTAGAAGAACTTTTTAGAATGGCGGCCATTTACAATACGGTAATTATTTGTGTACTTCACCTTGCCCCTTCCGGAATGAAACTAAGAGGCCATCTTGGATCCGAAGTTCAAAGAAAAGCTGCAGGTATTTTATTAATTGAAAAGGATGACAACAACAATTGCAGCGTTGTGAAAGCATTAAAAGTTCGCGACGGCTCACCGCTTGATGTTCCTATTATGCAATTTGGATGGAATAAAACCGAAGGCCGTCATGTTTATCTCGGTGAAAAGAGCAAAGAGGACTCTGAAATTCGAAAAACAAACGAACTGAAAGACGTAGTAACTGATATTTTTAGAAACAAAACTTTCATTTCGAACCAAAATCTCTACAAGGCAATTATGGATAGCATGGATGTGAAAGAAAGAACGGCCAGATCTTATATCAAATTCATGAGAGAAAAAGGCATTATCGAGAAAAACCCGAATAATTCCTTGGAATACAGCTTAATTTCCATGCCTTTCTAACGAAATTCCTACGGATTTCCATTTTTTCCAACGGAATTACCAGATTATGCCCCCCTTTCTGGTAAAAGTCCCTCGGAATTCCCGAGGGACTTATTTTTTTGTTAAATAACTTTGATAATAACAATTCATTTTATACTTTTGATTATTATGAATGTTTTGAAGTCAGTCATATTGTATTTTTTAATAGTGGTTTACTCTACTATTTCGTTTGGCTTTTCAGTAAAATCACATTTTTGCTGTGGGAAACTTAAAAGCATATCACTAACTGTTCCAAAAAAATGTTGCGGAGAAAGCAATAAATCCAAGGGCTGTTGCCATGATGAAACCAAATTCTTAAAAATAAAAGACTCCCAGGTTAAGAATTCAGACTCAAGTGATTTTTTATCAGAAACTGTTGCCATTTTTGAACCGACATATTTTTTTGAATTCAAATCTTTTTTTTCCTACAATTACAAAGTACCGAATACCAAAATTTATGATCCCCCACCTCTAAATGTAAAAACTCCTTTGTTTGTTAAAAACAAAGTTTTCATAATTTAAAATACAATTCAATTACTTGACATCGCTTTGTGGTGTATTATTACGTTATCCTTAGGTATCGAAACAAATAAATTAATAAAATTGAATTATGAAAACAATTATTTTTACAATAGCAGTTTTAACTGCATCAATCAACAATATTTTTGCTCAAATCCCAAATTCAGGTTTTGAAACATGGATGAGTATGGGAACATACGAAAATCCAGATGGTTGGGCTACACCTAATGACTTTACTACTTCGGCTGGTGTTTACACAGCTGATAAAGGCACGCCAGGAAGTCCAGGTTCATCCTATTTAAAGTTAACTTCAAAAACAGTTGGCTCAACGGTCGTTAATGGAATTGCTGTGAGTGGTGTTATTGATCCCGTTACTCAACAACCAGTTTCAGGTTTTGCATTTAATCAACAACCTGCTAGTTTCACAGGTAAGTGGCAACACATGATTTATGGTTCCAGTCAGGGATCCATTAATGTGACATTAACACGTTGGGATGCTACAATGAACATGCGCATGGTTGTAGCAACAGCAAATAAGACTTTAACTGGAATGGCAATGAGTTGGGCAAACTTTACAATTCCTTTTGTTTATAGCGATTTTCAAGCTCCAGATTCTTGTATAATTGTTCTAAAAGCAAGTGGTTCTAACCCAACAAATCAGGATTATCTATGGGTTGATAATTTGGCTTTCACAGGAAGCGTTGCCGGTATCAATGAGCAATTATTATTTTCTGAAATTTCTTTATATCCAAATCCAACAGTCGAAAATTTCACGTTAAATGTTAATTCAAAGGAAGCTCAAAGTATTACTTATGAATTGATTAATTTGGATGGTAAGATTCAATTTTCGGCTAGTACGGATATCAAAGAAGGGCAAAATTCTTTCTCAATTCCTACGATGGGATTACCTAAAGGCAATTACATAGTGCGTATCATATCCGGCTCGAATACACAGACATTGCCTGTAGTAATCCAATAATCTCGAAATCATAATAAGGATATGAAGACGATTTTCTCAATCTGTCTTGGGCTTTTGTGTTTTTACACAAAAGCCCAGACACTATTGCAAGTGCCTGATACTTTAATAGGACCTAACATTTCTTTAACCATGCATAAAGATAGTGTACAGTTTTTTCCTACTGGAAGTAAAACTTACACGTATGCTTATAACCAATATGCATATTTAGGTCCTACATTAATTTTCGAGCAAGGTCAAAACATGAATATCACGGTTACCAATGATATTAATGATACAACCACCGTTCATTGGCATGGCATTCATCTACCTTCTAAATGGGATGGCGGTCCACATACAGAGATTATGGCTGGGGAGACATGGAATCCACAATTTACTGTTATGGACAAAGCCGCTACATATTGGTACCATCCTCACTTACACATGAAAACAGCATTGCAGGCTATCAAAGGAGCCGCAGGATTTATCATTGTTCGAGATCCAAATGAAGCTGCACTTTCACTTCCCCGGAAGTATGGAGTTGATGATTATCCCTTGGTTATACAGTGCCAACAATATGACGCAAATAATCAAGCTATGCCATTAGGAATGCAGGATAGCACAATTATGGTTAATGGTGCCAGAGCAAACAATGGTTATTCAGTATATGGGAATTTTCCAGCCCAAATGGTTAGAATGCGAATTTTAAATGCCTCAGGTGAACGCGCTTTTAATTTTGGATTCACCGGGAATTTCCCATTTAAACAAATTGCATCCGATGGCGGTTTGCTTAATCAACCTTTTGATACAACAAGAGTGCGTTTAGCGCCAGGTGAAAGAGCTGAAATTGTTGTTAATCTATCTGGAATGCAAGGTCAAACAATTCATTTAATGAGTTACGCATCTGAATTACCTATGGGAGTTCAAGGAGGACCAACTATGCCAATGCCTCCAGGTAGCCCACCTATGGATAGTCCTTTAAATGGAATTGATTTCAATATTATGCAAATTAATGTTGTTGCTCCAACCATAGACGCAGTTACTTCTATTCCAAATGTTCTAGAAAATAATGTTCAATTCGACCCTTCAACGGCAGATGTAACTCGAACCATTCGATTCACAGCAGATAGTATTATGGTTATGGATGGACCTTTCTATTTCAACGATAGTAGTTTCAATATGGAAAGAATTGATTTAGTAATTCCAATCAATCATACTGAAGTTTGGAAATTGGTAAATGAAACTATGGTTGGGCATCCTTTTCATATTCATGATGTTCAATTTTATTTATTCGATCGAAATGGTAGCCTACCTCATGAAGGCGAGCGTGGTAGGAAAGATGTAGTATTTGTTCCGACTGGGGATTCAGTTTTATTTATTACAAAATTTGAGGATTTTGCAGATTCTATAATCCCATATATGTATCATTGTCATATTCTTATGCATGAAGACGACGGTATGATGGGGCAATTTATTGTTGTTCCACCTGAATATGTAGGTCTGAATACAAACATGGTTCTTGCTTCTAGTATTAAAGTTTTCCCAAATCCAACCTCAGATTTCTTGACTTTTACTTTAAATGAAAATTTGAATTTGTTGGACATTAGAATTATTGATAATAATGGTCAAGTTGTGTTTAAAAAAGATGATTGTACTTTAAATAAGATCGATATTTCTTTCTTGGAAAATGGAAATTATCATTTATTGATTCGTTCTAACGAAAAATATTTTAACGCTAATTTTATAAAAAAATGAAAAGAATAATATCATTTGTAATTCTAATTGGATTGCTGTCCTCCCCTTTATATGGGTGTGAAGGAAAAATAAAAAATGCTAAAACTGTGACTTTCAAAGTTTACGGTAACTGCGAAATGTGTAAAGAAACAATTGAAGAAGCTGCGTTTAAGAACAAAGAAGCTAAAGTAGACTGGGATGTAAATTCCAAAATGGCTAAAATCACATTTGATAGTACAAAAACAAATTTGAATGCGGTTTTGAAAAGAATTGCTCAAGCAGGATATGACAGCGATAAATTTCTTGCTCCCGATGATGTTTACAGCAAACTGCACGGAT
>VFQT010000193.1_pt1 | contig 99231 bp, 92 predicted proteins | sample 3512381 | NCBI WGS metagenome assembly VFQT01 (sample SAMN10412376, study PRJNA504923) | tailings metagenome | isolation source: Relicate 2 Philex TSF3 active mining site | place: Philippines: Tuba, Benguet | collected 2017-08-29
ATGTCGTGCAAACAGCGTGTGGTAGAAGCAGTTGTAAATAAAGACAGTCTTGTGCACTGTGCAAGTCAGTTGCCTTCTCGCTTTGGAGCTCAAGCATCCGGTGACAGCTCTCCTGTTTCTTCCGGTCAGACCAATCATGCAGGGATGGTATGGATCGAAGGGGGAACTTTTTCAATGGGGGCAAGTGATCAGGAGGGAAGGGCTGATGAGTATCCGGCTCACAAAGTAAAGGTCAAAGGATTCTGGATGGATCCAACAGAGGTAACCAACGCACAGTTTCAACAGTTCGTTGATGCAACAGGATACATTACAACAGCTGAAAAAGCACCAGATTGGAATGAATTGAAAAAACAATTGCCTCCCGGAACACCTAAACCGGCCGACAGTTTGCTGGTTGCTGCATCGTTGGTTTTTATAAAGCAGCCTGCTGGATCCGGATTGGGTGATCCCAGTATTTGGTGGACCTGGAAAAAAGGTGCCAACTGGAGACATCCGCAAGGTCCTGGTTCAGACATCAAAGGCAAGGACAACTTTCCCGTTGTACATGTATCATGGGATGATGCAATGGCATATTGCAAATGGAGCGGCAAACGTTTGCCAACAGAGGCAGAATGGGAGTTTGCTGCAAAAGGAACCAAAGAGGTAAAGTATCCCTGGGGCAATCAGGATATAGAAGCAGTTCGTCCCAAAGCAAATACCTGGCAGGGCAGCTTCCCCAGTTTCAATACCGGATGGGATGGATTTGACAATGCATCGCCGGTGAAATCTTTTCAGCCAAATGGTTTTGGATTGTACGACATGGCAGGAAATGTGTGGGAATGGTGTGCTGATTGGTACCAGCATGATTATTACAAACAAATTGGAGCATCCCTAGTGGAAAATCCAACCGGTCCAGCCCGTAGCTTTGATCCAGATGAGCCTACAGTACCTAAAAAAGTTGTACGCGGCGGTTCATTTTTATGCAATGCAAGTTATTGCAAAGGGTACAGGGTGAGTTCAAGGATGAAGACAGCAACAGACACCGGACTCGAACATACCGGGTTCAGATGTGCAGCAGATTGATAAAACTGCTGATCAAAGTCACTTTGATTTTATGCTATTTGGTATTTTTTTGTCAGAAATTTTCTGAAGCAAATCCAACTGTTGTGCAATCGTTTTTTTGAGAAAACTGATCTCTGTTTTTTGCTCTTCCACCAGATTTTGAAGCCACAATACATGTTCGTCTTTTGAGGAGTCGTCGTTGGATGAAAGCAGTATTTCATCACCCAGGTTTTCAATGTCGTCTATGCTTACACACAGAAAATCAGCTATTTCTGCGAGGGTGTATTTGTTGATATTGCCTGTTCTTTCAAAATGGGAAATCAAGGTGCGTGTTTTTCCAATGCCCTTGGCCAGATCAAATTGGGTGTAACCTTTGAAGGAGCGAATCCTCTTGATTTTATCGCCCAGATGAATTTTTTTCTTTTTCACCCTTGCAATTGAATAAATATTAATTTGTCAAAATGACAAATATTTGTCATTTTGCAATTTCGGTGCACTTCATTTCGCCCGTTTGGGTATTTTTAAGTGTACCAAAGGCTCTGATTAGTAGAACGTTCCGTGAAAGCGGAACGTTTTTTATTTACGGGCAAGGATGATTAAATTTAGAAAAAAGTATTTTGATGAACCTCAAGGTAAATGCCTTTTTGAATTTGTTGGGACTCGCATTGGTCATTGCCGTCAATGCGCTTGCAAATATTTTACCCATCAATGGCTTGAATACAGGGCAGATTTCAGGGTTCTATCCCAATTACTTTGTACCGGCTGGATTTACATTCAGCATATGGGGTATCATTTATATCATGTTGATTGGATTTGTTGTATTTACCATGGCCATTGCCTTTGGAGCGGGTGATGCTGCATCTGAAAAAATCATGCAGGCGATCAGCTTTTATTTTCAGATCACTTGTTTGTTGAATACCGGTTGGATCCTGGCTTGGCACTACTTGCAGCTTGGCTTTTCATTGGTGATCATGGTAGGCTTGCTGATTTTTTTGTGCAAAATATTTCTACGCATACAAAAGATTGAGAGGCCTTCCAGGGCATCGTATATTTTTTGGTTGCAACAACCATTTGTTGTCTATCTGGCTTGGATTTCTGTTGCCACCATTGCAAATGTTACTGCTTTATTGGTGGGGATAGGATGGCAGGGTGGATTCCTTTCTCCTGCAGTATGGAGCACTTCCATGATCATCATTGGATTCGCATTGGGTAACTATTTCATACTTCGTTATAAACAATATGGGTATGCTTTTGTGCTCTCCTGGGCATTTTTTGGAATTTATTCCAGTCAGGTCAATGCGTCTGAAATGGTTGGATATACCGCTTTGTTTTCATGCAGTGCCCTCCTGGCACTATCGCTCGTCAGTATGCTTTCTAATCGTTTGAAGTCAAGATGATGCTGTGCTGTTTAGTAATTTTTGAATGGCAGTAAAAAACTGCTGGTCGATAAAATACTCAAAGCTTCTGCCATCGAATGCAGATCTTTTTCTGCTGATGACTTTCTGATCGGTAAGCAAAAGGATACATAGTTTATCGTTAAGTGCATTGATTGCATCACTTCTCAGCCTTTTTTGGATATCAATATTTTTATTGCTGCATCCCAATATATTATTGATATCATTGATTTGCGTCATTTTTTTCAGAATCGAATTTTCAAAGATCAATCGCATCAATCCAATTTCAACTTCTGATAATTTAATTCCTTTGTTTAATTCAGGATCCTGTCTGTTAATTGACTCACTGAAAGTATGTTTTAATCGGTCCTTTTTATGCTTATTGTATTTGATGAAGAAAAAAATATTCAGTGAACCAAGTACGATACACGTAAGTACAAAAACCATCGGGCTTATTTCATTCTTTCCCGTTTGCTTTGTTTTTTCTAATGGGCTATAAACAGGGAAGCCAGCTTTTTTCAAATCTGATTTATGAATAATTACTGAGTCGTATTCATAATTTGAATTCGAAAAGTACAGTGCTGAGTCCAGCCAAAATGAATATTGCCACTTTAGATGGTTGCTATTCGATTTAGCTAAAATTCTAAACAGGTTGTTTTCAACTTGCTCAGACAGGGTATAGTATTCGTTATGGGCGAAGTCAGCAAGTTTATTGAATGTGGTTATTGTTCCCCAGGGGGTTTGTCCGAAAAAACCTGCAATGTTGATCTGGTAATTACCCATTTCAACGACTTCCCCTTGTTCGATATCCAAACAATACATCATTGATATTGAACTGCTGTCTACAACTCCTTCTTTTAATGAAGCATCATGCAATTTGCCCTCACCATTGAAGTATAATTTTTTAGTTGAAGTATCAATAAAAAATAGCTCGTTCGGTTCTCTTAACCAGGGGATGGATGTATTGAGTAATTTGGCTTTCCATTCCTTTGCAGAGAAATTATATTTTCTCAAGTTGCCGTTGTGCAGCCAGAAGCCAGTTCCTCCGAATGAGTAGATTGAGCTGTCGACAGAGAAAAAAAGGGAAAGGAAGTTGTATGCGGTGAATATGGTTGAATCAATTCTTTTCCATTCCCCCCATTCTGCATCCCCAATCCATTGATAAATCCTACCTGTACCAATATGGTTTAAAAAAAGTCCCTTGTTGTTTTTGGTAATTCCTTGACCGCTGAACTGAAAAGTGGCAGGCAGGTCCTTGATTTTCAGCAATGGAATTTCATTCACGGAGGGTTGGAAATTAAAAACCAGCACAGGGCCATTGTGTGATAAGATTCTTTTTATGAAAGGAGCAGGCTTTTCCTTTCCATATAACAAAACCGAGTTTATCAAGATCCAAATTAGAAATACTACCCTCATTGAGAGGCCAATATCTTTATTTTTAATCAAACAAAACCGTGAAAACAACATTTTTATGTGTTGTTTTAAACAAATTAAGTAAATCACTAATATGTAAATATTTATATACCATTAATTAATAAATAGTAAATCATAAGCAATTCCAATACCTAATATATAACCAATTAAAATCTTCTTTTATATGTAATTGGCTTTAATGCAGCTAACATTGTCATATATATGCCGTTGAAACCTATGTAAGCATTCTTTGATTTTTTTGAAAATCCAATATTTTAATGAAATTTTTTAAACCCCGTGCATCACGGGGTTTTGTTTTCGAAAGACGGAAAAAATCCTCAAAAGCCTCCTTGCGGGCAGTTTTTTACATTCCATTGCCAACATGCGCTCTAAGTTCTTGCTAAATTTGCTTAACAAGCCATTATATGATCAAGACTGGAAATATTACTGTTAGCATTTACACTGAGATGACTCCCAATCCCGAGACCATGAAATTTGTCGCCAACAAGCTCCTGTATCCCGGTAAAAGTGTTGATTTTCAGGATGTTGAAGCGGCAAAACCTTCACCGCTGGCATTGGAACTTTTCAGTTTCCCATTTGTAAAAAGCGTATTTATAGCCAGTAATTTCGTAACCCTTACCAAGACATCTGAAACGGATTGGGAAGATGTGAAGCCATCCATCAGACAATTCCTGAAAGATTATTTGGAGGATGGAAAATCCATCGTAAACGAAGAAGAACTTCCCGCCTCTCAATCAACCGATGGCAATATCGTTTTGTCGGAAGACGGCGATGTGGTCAAGCGCATCAAAGAATTGCTTGAAAATTATGTGAAGCCTGCCGTTGAAATGGATGGCGGTGCAATACAATTCAAAAAATTTGAAGAAGGGGTGGTGACGCTTATGCTGCAGGGAAGTTGCAGTGGTTGTCCTTCTTCCATGATCACATTGAAATCCGGCATCGAAGGGATGATGAAGCGCATGATTCCTGAGGTAACAGAAGTAGTTGCCGAAGCCGAGTAATCCAATCACATGATGCAGGCACTTGAAATTGTCGCCATTCTCTCGGGCATCATTTCCGTTTGGTTTTCAAGAAAAGAAAATATTTGGGTCTATCCATCCGGTTTGGTTGGAACCATATTATACGTTTACCTGAGTCTGGAAGGGGATCTGTATGGTGAGGCATCTGTCAATCTTTTTTATACCATCATGAGTATATATGGCTGGTACAACTGGTTGCGAAAAGACATTGCACTGCAACCCATTGTTCACATCAGTCATTCCAATACAAAAGATTGGATCACCCAAATCATATTTTTTCTTGCTGTTTACACGGTCATTTTTACAAGCCTCTATTTGATCAAACAGTATTTTAATCCCGGGGCAATACCATGGGCAGATGCTTTGGCTTCTGCAGCTGCATTCACCGGAATGTGGTTGATGACAAGAAAAAAAGTTGAGAGCTGGATTTGGTGGATCATCACCAACATCGCTTCCATCCCATTGTATTTTGTAAAAGGCTATACCTTCACGGCAGGCTATTATGCAATCTTGTTGGTGATGGCAGTTGCAGGACTCATCACCTGGAGAAAAAAGGCAAATGAATCAGCAGATTCCAAATAAGATTTTTAAAATTGTTGTCATTGGTCCGGAGTCAACCGGTAAAAGCACGCTCTGTCAACGCTTGTCGGATCATTTCAATACAGATTGGTGCAAAGAATACGCAAGAGATTTTTTACTGCAACACGGTACAGACTATACTTATGATGATTTGCTGAAGGTTGCAAAGGGTCAAACAATTACAGAAGATGCCTTTATGCATACTATGCAATTGAGCGAAAAAAAACTTGCTTTCATCGATACGGACATGTATGTCATGAAAGTTTGGTGTGAGTTTGTTTTTGGGAAATGTCACCCTTTCATTTTAAACGAAATTCTGCATAGAAGCTATGATGGCTATCTTCTCTGCAAGCCTGATTTGCCTTGGGTGCGGGATGAACTTCGTGAGTATCCGGATCTAAAAACAAGATCACTGCTCTATCATCATTACCGAGATATTTTGATCAATCAGTCAACACCTTGGTTTGAAGTCAATGGCGAGGACCCATCCAGGACAGCTGGAGCAGTGGAATGGGTAGAACAGTTAATTGCGTGAGCCAATCAACCGAGCAATATCCGGATCATCATCCAGGTTCCCCATTTGTCGCAATACCCACGGGTATTTTCTGCCAACGTAGACAGAAACGGGCTTGACGGTATATCTCTTTGGATTGGGCAAACTTGCAGCAATCATGGCTGCTTCCGTACGGGTTAGTTTGGATGCAGATTTTTTGAAATATTTTTTTGCGGCCGCTTCAATGCCGAAAATTCCTTTTCCCATTTCAGCTTCATTCAAGTAAACCTCTAAAATTCTTTTTTTACCCCAAATCAGTTCAATCAAAAAGGTGAAATATACTTCCAGACCCTTCCTGATCCAGCTTCTTCCTTGCCACAAGAATACATTTTTGGCAACTTGCTGACTAATGGTGGACGCACCTCTGATTTTTTTACCCTTTTTCTTTTTATTGAAATCGAGTGCTTTCTGAATGCTTTTGATGTCAAAACCATTGTGATCGGGGAAGAGTTGATCTTCGGAAGCCATGACTGCCAGCTTTGCGTTTTTTGAAATTTCATTCATGGAAACATGATTGCGTTTGAATCCGTTTCCTTCAATCAAGCTGCTGATCTCTGTGATGGTAATAGGAGGTAATATGAACCTCAGCAATACCACATACAACAGGTGTGAGATCAAGAGGATAAAAAATATTTTCTTCAACAATCTAAACAAGGGGTGCTATTTTAAAGGGATATAATGCAACTTGTATCGTTCGCCGATTTTTACGGTTGATCTGTATGTTTTTCTCAAGATGATGCCAGCCAATGCAACCGCCCCTGCCTTTGCCAAAAGAGTGCCGTCAAGAGGTTCATTCGAAATCACTGCATTTCCAAGATGCAGTGTTGCATAACTGAGTCCCCCTGCCAAAAACAGGTATCCGTTTCTGATGATGCCCAATCCTGCCCTTGGTTTTACAATCTCTCCAATTTCATTGCAATGCACCTTGATGAGTGCAATGGACAGCGTATCCCAGAATCTTGTGCCCCACATGGTATAGGCAGACCTTTCAACATAGGTATTGATGAATAAACTGTCCCTGTCAATTTTTTTGATCATGCCATTGATGCGCTCACCATTTTTGGTGATCAGGTTGATAGGGGTTTCTGCAAGGTATTTCTGAATCGTTTTATTGTTTTTCTTTTTCAACAGCACCATATCGCTTCCCTGTGCATGAACAGCAATGGTACATACATTGAAGAGAAACAGCAAGCATGTGATTTTGTACATCATTTATTCAAAAATAATATTCCATACGCAATGCTGATGGCAAATATGATGAGAATGGATCCGGATACTTTGTTGATGATATTGATATTGTGTGGCGTCAGCCTGTGCCTGATTTTTGCAGCCATCATTACTTTCAATACATCTGCAAGAATATTTACACCCAGACAAACTCCGAACAGAACAATTCTTTCTGAAAGGCTATGGCTGGATGCAAAGGCGGTTGTGTTGATCAGCCAGAAAAAAATCACACTCGGATTGAGGGTGTTGATGATGAATCCAGACATGAAAGCTTTTGTGAAATCTTTTCTTCCAAAATCGATGACGATAACATTGTTTGCGTCAACCTGAACTCTTTTGAAAAACACATAGAATATGCCAAGGCAAAAAACGAATGCAGCACCAACCACACCGATGGTTACTTTATAATTCAACAATTCTGCGACCAGTGAGGAAAATAAATTGCTGATGATCACCCAGATGATATCGCTGATCCATACACCGCCCACAAAACTGAATCCGCCTTGCTGTCCGTTGTTGATGCTTTGCTTGAGGATGGTGAATATAACCGGACCAACCGAAACTGCCAGAATCAATCCCAATCCGATTCCCTTGAAAATTGCTTCATTCATATGCAGCTACAGGTTGTCTTTGTGAAGAAAGTCTTTCCAATCTTCCAGCAAAGATCCTTTTAAAACCCTGGGAAATTTATGTTGTCCGCCCATTTTACCTTTTTTTTCTAAAAACTCCATGAAGGTTCTTTCGGGGAGTACGGTAAGCAGGATGTTTTTCAGTGGACTCTTTCGCTCCGTTGCATAATCATCATTGATTTCAATCAATGTTTCGTCAATGATATGTTTCAATGCTTCAGCATCAACCTTGTCGTCGGTTCCCACAAACCAGTGGTGTCCAAATGCACCCGGTTCACTGATGGCGCTGACAGTGAATTCCGCGACAGATATATTCAATTTTTCGGAGGCTACCTGAACAGCTTTGTTCATGTTGTCTACGCTGAGGTGTTCTCCACAGAGACTCAAAAAATGTTTTGTTCTCCCGGTAATGATGATTTCGGATTTCTCCTTGTTCACAAATTTGATGGTGTCTCCAATCAGGTATCTCCATGCACCGGCACTTGTGCTCAGCAGCAATGCATAATCTTTGTTCTCTTCCACTTCATCTATCATGAGTGATTGGGGCATGCTGATGATGTTTCCGTCTCCATCAAAATTTTCTTCGTTGAATGGAACAAACTCAAAAAAGATATGCTCATTCAGCACTAGCTTCATTCCATCCGGAAACTGGCGGTCCTGGTAAGCGATGAATCCCTCAGAAGCCAGATATGTTTCAATATAAGTGAGCGGCTGACCCAACAGTTTTTCAAATCCTTTTTTATACGGCTCAAACGCCACTCCTCCATGACAGAAAAAGGCCAGATTGGGCCATATTTCATGAATATGATTCAGTTTGTGGCGTTCGATGATCATCTCCATGCACATCTGTATCCAGGCAGGAACTCCCACCACAAATCCGATGTCCCAGCTGGGGGCCTGTTCAACAATGGCTTCCAGCTTCTTGTTCCAATCCCGCGTTTTTGCAATTTTCTTCCCGGGTTTATAAAAAGGGGAAAACCAAAACGGTGCTTTTTTTGCCGTGATGCCACTGAGGTCACCCGCAAAATAACCCGGACCTTTTTGCAAGTCGGTGCTGCCGCCTAACATGAGGTATCCTTTCCCTACTGATTTCAAGGGAACATTTTCATAAGTGAAGAGGGAGAGCAGCTGTTTGATCATGGCCACCCGGTTTCCTTTCATGAGATCCTGGGTGATGGGGATGTATTTACTGGCAGCCTCAGAAGTACCTGAACTGAGCGCGAAATATTTGATCATCCCCGGCCAGCATACATCGGGTGTGCCGTCCAGTGTTTTGTTCCACCATTCCTGGTAGATTTTATTGTAGTCGTGTGCAGGAACCAGCTCACGAAACTGTCTTCTCGGATCACGCTGACCCAAGATGGTTTCAAATCTGTAATGCTGTCCGAATTGGGTGTATTTGGCTTTTTTCAATAGGGTTTTGAGCACCCTGAGCTGTTGTCTTTTAGGTGAATTGGTAGGCAAACGCAACGCCTTGGCAATTGATTTTGGCAGTCCTATTTCCAATAATGCCATCCTGTGCAAGGTACTATCCATTTGCGATTTTTGGTGATTCTTTTGTATTTTAGTACCAAACCTATTTATATGAATAGACGGGATGCATTAGAACGTGTAGCACTCATCATGGGTGGAACCATCATTGGAGGTGCAGCTTTTTTACAAGGATGCAAATCAACCGATACCAAGGGTGCAGCTTTTTCACTGACCAAAGAACAAATTGCTTTTTTGGATGAAGTTGCTGAAACCATCATTCCAACGACCAATACACCCGGTGCAAAGGCAGCCAAAGTGGGTGAATTCATGCATACCATGGTGAAGGATTGCTATGTTGCTGCCGATCAGCAAATTTTTGTAGAAGGCATTTCCAAGATCGATGATGCTGCAAAGAAAAAATTCAGCAAGGGATTTATGGAAAGCGATGCCGCTCAGCGAACAGAACTGCTCAATGAATTGAACAAAGAACTCAAAGCATACAACGAAGCAAAGAAGGATAAAGACCCGAATCATTATTTCGGCTTGATGAAGCAACTCACATTGCTGGGATATTTTACTTCTGAAATAGGAGCAACCCAGGCATTGCGTTATGTGGCTGTTCCCGGAAAATATGAAGGATGCATCCCTTACAACAAGGGTGATAAGGCTTGGGCTACCTAGTATGAAACAGATCATCCTCGCAATATTTTTTCCGGCAGTATTGTTCTCTCAATCAAAGGACGAGAAAAAAATTCTGGCGATACTTGACCAGCAAACCAAGGCATGGAATGCTGGAGATTTTGACCGATTCATGATAGGGTATCTGGAAAGTGACTCGCTCATGTACATAGGTAAAAACGGCGTTACTTATGGCTTTCAATCCACCCTTGCCAATTACAAAAAAAATTATGCCGGTGCCGACAGAATGGGTCAGCTGAGTTTTGATATTCTCCATTTAAGAAAACTTGGAAAAAAACACTACCTGGTGGTGGGCAAGTGGAAATTGAAAAGAACTGCTGGAGATGTAGGCGGACATTATACGCTTACATTTGAAAAGAGAAAAGGAGCCTGGGTGATCATAGCAGATCACAGCAGCTAATATTTACTTAAAAACATTTTCATTGGAACCCGAGGTAAGAAAATTCTTGCAAAGAATTGTATGGACACTCTCCGCTTCTCTTCTTTGGCTGCTGATCAATACACTGGTTGGTTTGAAATTTGAATGGGCCATTCCAGATGAGAGCCGCCTCATCGGCAATATCATTTTTTATTGCTGGCTTGTGCTTAGTTTTGTCATGTTGATGAAACTCTTCAAAAAATTATGGAGCCAACATCTGTAGATGTTGGGTAGAACAAATGACGCCCTTTAACAACCAAGTCAGACAAATTGTATTGCTGATCATCATCGCCTTCCTGGGATTTCTGATCATCAAAGAACTGTATTTGTTTCTGCCGGGATTGCTGGGTGCGCTGACAACCTATATTATTACCAGAGATCTTTTTTTCAATCTGGTGGAAAAAAGAAAATGGCATGCGGGATTGACAGCGGGACTCTTCATTTTTATTTTTCTTGCATTGATAGCCGGTCCCATTTATTATGCCATCGTACTGATATCACCTAGGGTTGCAAATGTATTTGCGCATTCCGATGAATTGTTGAGTGGACTGCAGGCGATGTCCGAACATATCAAAAGATTAACCGGACAAGAATTGTTCAATGCAACCAATATTGCTTCTATAAAATCTACCTTGACTGAATTTATTCCGACATTTTTAAACAGCTCTGCAAATGTGTTGAGCAATCTGTTGGTGATGTTTTTTGTGCTGTACTTCATGCTTTCCAATGGAAGAGAAATGGAGGAAACCGTTAGAAAGTTTATTCCATTGAATGATGACAGCATAGCTGCACTTGCAACAGAAACCAATCACATGGTGAAAGCCAATGCAATTGGTATACCATTGATTTCTCTCATTCAAGGTTTGGCTGCATGGGTTGGGTATTCCTTGTTCGGACCCGGTGATGCATTGATGTGGGGATTTTTAACCGGTTTGTTTGCTTTCTTCCCCATCATCGGTACGATGATGATTTGGGTGCCGCTTGTCATTTATATGTATTCGCAGGGCTTGGATGCAAATGCAACCAAGCTGTTGATATACAGCCTCATCGTAACCGGCAATGTTGATTATCTTGCAAGGGTAACACTGATGAAGAGAATTGGCAATATGCATCCCCTGATCACCGTCTTTGGTGTCATCGTTGGATTGCAGCTTTTTGGATTCATGGGATTCATATTTGGTCCACTGATTTTCAGCTATGCCATCATTTTGATCAAGATATATACAAACGAATTTGCAAAGTCCTATAATTAAGAACCCATCATGGGCATAGAGAAAGACATCAACCAATATCATTTCACAAGCGAAGGCCAGAAAGCCATCATCAATTTGGTATACACCTCCAACTGGGTAACGGAACATATCAAAACTGTTTTGGATGACCAGGACATTACCCTGCAGCAGTTCAACATCCTTCGCATCCTCCGCGGAAGTGATCCACAACCGCTATCCACCCTTACCATCCGGGAGCGAATGCTCGACAAGATGAGTGATACGAGCAGAATTGTAGACCGGCTCGTTATCAAGGGACTTGCAGCGAAGAAAGTTTGTTCAACCGACAAAAGGCTGGTAGATGTTAATATCACTGAAGATGGTAAAAAATTGCTCGAAACCATCGACAACAAGCAAGCTGCCATGACCAGCATCACCAAGAACCTGTCTGATGCCGAACTCAAACAATTGAATACTTTGTTGGATAATCTTAGGTCCCCTCAGTAACTTTGTACCAGCAAAAAGCATGGCACTTTACCAGGGTCTTCATCAAAAACTTCAGCAAAAGCTGTCACCCCAGCAGATTCAACTCATGAAACTGTTGCAGGTGCCTACTGCCACATTGGATGAAAGAATCAAAGAGGAAATCGAGGAGAATCCCGCATTGGAACTTGGAAAGGATGAGCAGGATCCTGAACCGGAGGAACCTACTGAAAGCAGTGAGGATTTTATGGGTGATGAATCATCGGCTGATGAAGAAATATCTGGTGAATACGGTGAATATGACGATGATGGAGAAATCGCAGATTATAAATTGAAGGATGATCCTGTTCCTGAATTAGAGGGAAGTGGATCCATCCCACACCCAACATCTGTTTCTTTACATGAAATACTGCTTGATCAGTTGCGCCTGCTCAATCTGAACCAACACCAAACTACCATTGCAGAACAAATCATAGGGAGCATCGATGATGATGGATACCTCAGAAGAGATACCAATTCTATCGTAGATGATCTTGCTTTTAAACAAAATATCGAAACAACAGAGGAAGAAGTAGAATCGCTGATAGCATCGATTCAACAATTTGATCCATCCGGCATTGGAGCAAGAGATGTGAGAGAAAGTTTGATGATTCAATTGAGAAGAAAATTGAAAGCAGCATCCGGCATTTCGTTGAAAAACGCATTGCGCATCATTGATTTTCATTTTGATGAGTTCACCAAAAGGCATTTTGATAAAATCATCAAATCGCTTGAACTTACAGAGGAACAATTGAAAGATGCCATTGCCGATATCAAGAAATTGAATCCGCGTCCAGGTGCTCATTTCGCCACTGTAAACAAGGCTGAGCAGTATATCGTACCCGATTTTTTTGTGTACAACAACAACGGCATTCCTGAGTTGTCATTGAACCAGCGCAATGCGCCTGAACTAAAGGTCAGTGGTGAATACAGGGACATGTTGAAAGATTATGAAAGAGGCAGCAAGCAGGATAAGCGACAAAAAGAAGCTGTTACTTTTATCAAACAAAAAATCGACGCTGCAAAATGGTTCATTGATGCAATCAAGCAACGTCAACATACACTTACCATTACCATGCAGGCCATCATTGATCATCAGAAGAATTTTTTTATCACAGGTGATGAAACAACCATTCGACCGATGATCCTGCGTGACATAGCAGAAAAAACGAATCTGGATATATCTACCATCAGCAGGGTAGCCAACAGCAAGTTTGTTCAAACTGAATTTGGAAGTTTCCGGCTCAAACATTTTTTCAGTGAAGCATTGAGCACAGAAAGCGGTGAAGAGGTTTCCACTCGAGAAGTCAAAACAATCTTGCAGGAATTTGTGGATGCAGAAAACAAACAGAGTCCCCTGAGCGATGACGAACTTACCGACATGCTGCAATCACGTGGTTATAATATTGCGAGAAGAACTGTCGCCAAATACAGAGAGTTATTGAATATTCCGGTTGCCAGAATGCGTAAAGAATTTTAGATGATAGAAGAACAAACAGCATCCATGTTTTTCCCCCACTGGGTTCAGAAGTTATCCAAGGTTTTCTCTGTCCTGTTTCATCCCCTGTTTATTGGTGTGTTGATGGCTGCATATTTGTTGTTCATCCATCCCACTTATTTTATTGGTTATTCAGATCGGGCAAAATTCATGAAGCTGCTGATTGTCATCAACAACAATGTTTTTTTTCCGATGGTGGTGGTGGCTTTGTTAAGGGGACTCGGATTCAATCAGTCATTGCTGTTGAAAACACAGAAAGAGAGAATTGTACCATACATCGCCAGCATTACATTTTTCTTTTGGTCATACTATGTTTTCAAAAATCAGACCGGCACGCCTGAGGTGCTGGTGGGCATGTGCAGAGGAATGTTTTTGTCTGCAGCAGCGTCCTTGCTGTTGAACAATTATTTCAAGATCAGCATGCATGGAGTGGGTATTGGGGGGTTGATGGGACTGATGACGGTCTCTGTTTTGGATGGAAGTCAGTATACCGGCACTGCTTTCATTGTTGCCTTGCTCATTGCTGGCGTTACAATTACAGCAAGAAAAATAGCATCTGATCACAGTTGGTTTGATTTGATTGGAGGCTTTTTCGTTGGCTTCCTCTTTCAACTCATTGCGCTGTGGATTTGATCCATTCAGCCATTCAACATCACTGATTGGTTCAGGTAGTTTTTGTCAGGATAATAAATAAACAGGCAATTTCCTTCCTTCAAGGTTTGTATGATGGCTTTGTGGATGGTCATTGGAACAGCTGGACATCCAAAACTTCTTCCCAGATATGTATTTCTGGTCGCATCCGGATTTTCTGCGTAGGGTGCGCCATGCATTACGATGGCCCTTTTTTCTGCCAAATCATTGTATCCCTTCTCTACACCTTGCAGCCGGAGGGAATACCCGTTGTTGCCGGTATAGGTTGATTTGGTGATATAAAATCCCAAACTGCTTTTGTGTGAATTCGGTTGATTGGAAAAGTCCGTTGCAAATTCCTCTCCTGAATTTCTTCCATGTGAAACGAGTGACTCAAATTTCACTGACTGTGTTTTGAGATCGATGATGTACAGTCTTTTTTCTCTGGATGATTTGGAGAAATCCACAATCGCCAGCATACTGTCTTTGCTCAACTTGTTTGATGCCTGCAATTTTGAGAATCCCCTGAGCGCCAAAGTAAACACCTCCTCTGAAATACCTGCACCAGTTTTTGCAATGTTTTCCCAGAGCATGTTGAAGTCTTTTTTGCCGGCTGGATCTATATCTGCGGCATATTTTCTGTTTTCTGATCCGTTGCCAGGTAAGATGGATAAGATCAATAAACCCGCTGCCATTATCAGCCATGCATGCTTTCTCAACTTCATTTTCATCTATGCCTCCTGTTTTTAGGGTACAGTTGCAAAATTCAGTTGAAACACTGTCAGGAACAGCCAATATTTTGTGAAATCAAACAGCCTGCGATTTACGAGACTGCTTTTTCAGGCTAAGACCAATATGATTTAAGAATATGTTTACTTTTCCGCCTTGTAATCAACCACAAAAACTTTTTCCATGTGCGGACCCAGCACTTTTTGGAACTCCATATGTGCAGGGTGTTTTTGATAAACTTCATCACGGTCTTTCTTGTTGGAAAAAGTCAAAACAAAGCAATGTGTAAATCCCTGATGAAAATTTTCGGGACTGTCATTCAATCCCCATTCCATTGATTTGATCACTGGAATTTTCTTGGCGAGTCCCATGAAGCTGTTGACCACACTGTCGACTGAAGCTTTTGAGCTGGTTTCTTTGAATTTAAATATGACCACATGTCTCAAGTCACCTGACGAAGTTTGGCCATATGAAAGTCCGCTGATCAATAGAAAAAGTGCAAGAATAATTTTTTTCATTTTATAGAGATTTAAACATTAAAGCATATCGAGCGGGTTATCTACAATCCTGAAATTTTCATTCCAGGTATTCATGAATGCAATGTCAAGCTGTTCTATTTCAAAATCAAAAATGCAGAAGTTTTCTTTTATTCGAGAAGGGTTGGATGATTTTGGTATCGTTGAAATCCCCTGTTGCACAGCCCAACGCAATATGATTTGAGCTGGTGTTTTTTGGTATTTTTTTGCCAGTTTTTGCAAACGTGGATCATTGAATTTTTGTCCCCTTACCAATGGAGTATAGGCCTGCAAAACAACTTCATGTTTTTTACAATAATCCCATTCTTCTTGCAAGAATAAAAAAGGACTGAATTCCATTTGGTTGACAGATGGAATGATATTTACGTATGTTTCTAGTTCCAATAGAAACGGCATGAGGTAGTTGGCTACTCCGATGTTTTTTACCATTTTATTCTCGTACAGAAATTCAATGGCTTTCCAAGTCTCTTTGCGGTGCTCTTTGATGGGCCAGTGAATGAGGTACAAATCGATCTGTGCTGCATTCAGTGCCTTCATGCTTTTTTCGAAAGCTTTCAGTGTGGCATCATAACCCTGGTCGCAGTTGTTTACTTTGGTGGTGAGAAAAATTTCATCTCTTGGAATACCTGAGCGCCGTATGCCTTCTCCTATTTGTTGCTCATTTTCATACATCGCTGCCGTATCGATCAGGCGATATCCTGTTTCCAATGCATATTGTACTGCATGCACTGCTTCTGTTGCATGCATGTCGTATACACCCAAACCCAATAAAGGCATTTGATTGCCATTGTTCAGCGTTGCATTCAAAGGTTGATTGATCAATCCCATGATTGGAGTCCCAATAGCTTTTTACCCAATTCGTTTAGCTCAGCAGTTTTGTATTTTGTTTGTTCCCATTTTCTTGGATCACCCGGGAAGGCATAGCCTTCAGGTGCGATGCGGTCGCGCCATGAGTTGATCCTCCATTGTCTTTGCGCCTCATCGTTTTCCTGAACCGGCATCATGGAGATGTATTGTGCAATCCGTACTTTGTCGCCAGATAAATTCGGACGAATGCCATGCGGCAAGAGGCTGTTGAAGATCAGCAGGTCACCTGCTTCGAGTTTTACTTTCACCATTTTATCTTCAAATCCCCTGGTGTCTGGCTGGAACCTGTTTCTGTCTTCCGGTTGGCTCAGTTTCCAAGTATCGTATTCCCTCATGAGAGAAGGAATGCATTGGAATCCTCCCATGTTTTCATCTGTTTGATCAGCCAGTGCCAATACGCCCTGCACGTTTTCAGGTTTGGTTTCAGGGTCATAGTCCCAGTGAATGAATCCCTTGAATTCAAATCCCTCTCTCATCGGAAAGTTGAGATTGGCTCTGTCGATTGTTACCCAAAGTTTGTCTGTACCCCAAACATCTGCGAATGCCTCGTATACGCGTTGTTGCTGGCGATTGTCCCATAAGAATTGATGATTGTACACCTCTACCATCCCGCTGTTGGTCAGTTCTTTCATGCGCATTTCCGCACGGGGAGGGGCATACCAGGATTCTTTGTCGTTGGGATCTTTTTCTTCAAACTCCCAAAGAAAGGCTGCTGTCTTTAGCGCCTGCTCCCGAGGCACGGCTTCTTTGATGACAACGTATCCATTGTGTTTCCAGAACTTCCAATCTTCTTCACTCAGGACTTTCAATGGTTTTCCATTGGAGCGGTCATTCAATTTTATTTTACTGGACGTTGCGGTGGAAGGATTTCCGGGAATGTCTTTGTGATTGGTATTGGCCATGGTTGGCTGCATCGTTGGTTGCATGCTCATAAGTTTTGTTTTTATTTCCTTGGTAAAAGTAAAGCCTCGAAAATTCCACACAAATACCAAATTTGACCATTATTTGTCCAATATTGACATATTTTATATTTTGTATTCATATAATGATCAATAAAGGGCAAAATAACACTGCACTGGAGAAGATTTCTCCCGATCCTGACAGTTCTTTTCATATCATGGTGAATCCCAAATTGAATGATTTTTTCTTTTGGCATTTTCATCCAGAAATAGAATTGGTGTTCATTGAAGGCGCTGATGGAACAAGACATGTGGGGGATCATATATCACATTACAAGGAAAGTGACCTTGTATTGATTGGTTCTTACATTCCGCATCTCAATTTTGATTATGGCATCAAAACGGAATATGAAAAAACAGTATTGCACATACAGGAAGATTTTTTGGCAGATGTTTTAATCAAGACACCTGAGTTCAATACCATTGCCCAATTGTTTGAAAAAGCTGCTCATGGAATTGTATTTGGAGAAGCAACGAAAAATAAATTGAAGCAAAGAATAAAGCAGTTGCACGAGCGGCAAGGCTTCAGCAGATTTCTGGAAGTATTGGACATGTTACAACTGCTTTCTGTTTCAAATGATATGCAGCTTTTGCATGAACATCCCTATCAAAACAGTTTTCACCGCAAGGAACAAGAAAGGCTTGCCAGCATTTATGATTTTATACATGCACATTATACAGAAGAAATTAGTATTCAACAGGCTGCTGCTATTGCTAATTTGAGTCCGGAAGCATTTTGCCGCTATTTCAAACGCATGACCAGGCTTACTTTTGTTGATTTTCTCAATCGATTCCGGATCAGTCAGTCAAAACGATTGTTGAGGATGGACAAGTCTATTTCTGAAGTATGTTTTGAATGCGGATTTGACAGCCTTTCTTATTTTAATCGGACTTTTAAAAAATACAATGGAGAAGCTCCCTCCGCTTTTAAAAGGAGATTTGCGGTTCATCGTTGATTTTGAGTCCTATCCCCATTTCATTACCTTCGCACACAAATAAATCATTATGTCTCTGATTGTAGTTGGTACCATGGCCTTTGATGCAATTGAAACTCCATTTGGAAAGAGCGACCGCATCATTGGTGGTGCTGCAACATATATAGCATTGAGTGCTTCCAATTTTGTAAAGCCCATCCATCAAATTTCAGTTGTTGGAGGTGATTTTCCTCAAGCAGAATTGGATTATCTCAACTCATTGGGAGTTCAATTGGAGGGTGTGCAGATCAAAAAAGATGAAAAATCTTTTTTCTGGGCAGGTCGTTACCACATGGACATGAATGAGCGCGACACATTGGATACCCAATTGAATGTGCTTGCCAATTTCACTCCAGTGGTACCCGACAGTTACCAGGATGCTGAATTTCTGATGCTCGGAAATTTGGTTCCTGCCGTTCAAATGAGTGTATTGAATCAAATGAAGAACAAGCCGAAGCTGGTGGTGATGGATACGATGAATTTTTGGATGGAAACAGCCATGGCAGATCTTGAAGCAGTATTGAAAAAAGTAGATGTATTGCTGGTGAATGACAGTGAAGCAAGACAGTTGAGTGGACAGTATTCATTGGTAAAAGCTGCCAAAACAATCATGGGCATGGGTCCCAAGTATTTGGTAGTGAAGAAAGGTGAACACGGTGCCCTGTTGTTTCATGGTGATAAAGTTTTTGTTGCACCTGCATTGCCATTGGAAGAGGTATTTGACCCGACCGGTGCGGGGGATACATTCGCTGGCGGATTTGTTGGACATATTGCCAAGACAAAAGATGTCTCTTTTGAAAATATGAAAACAGCCATCATTGTTGGTTCTGCAATGGCTTCATTCTGCGTTGAGAAATTTGGAACAACAAGGATGAAAGAAATAAGCAAAGAAGATATCCAAGGCAGGATTCAACAATTTGTTGACCTGGTTAATTTTGACATCAGCATCATCTGATCCCCATCAGTATTTTTTCTTTTACGGTTCTTGCATTCAAATGGAATGCTTCAATGTAAATGATGTATTGCCCAGTTGGCAATATCTGCTCTCGGTTCAATCCATTCCATATGATGTTCCCATTTGTTCCAAGCAATTGATTGTCTAAGATTTTGCAGATCATGTTTCCATTCAAACCAAGCAGGTAAATACTGCACTTATAACCTGGCACTTTCATTTGGTATGAAATGGATAAATAATCATCTATACCATCATTATTGGGCGAGATAATTTTGGAAGCAACATGAAACAATGCCTGAGAGGATACCAACTTATTGTATTGTGAATTTTCCAATGTAGGAGTTCCATATCCTGAGGTGGACGATGCTGAATGCCAGTTGCTTGGATCATCCGATGACATGTTGAATTGAATGCGTTCGAGTGAAACACCCGATCGATCAGCCAGAAATGGATCATGCATCTTTTCGGTGTATGACATTTTATCTATCAGTTTGCCTTGTTTATCCACCAATACAATGGTCCCTTCATCATCCGAAAGGGAAGGCATGGTTTTCATTTGAATCATTTTTTTCTGGATTGCACCAGGCCAATGTTTTCTGACAAATGATGTATCCTCAGATATGACTACATAATCGCCTGGAAAGAGATTGTAAAAACCATCGCCCATCTTATAACTGGTATTCAAACTACCGAGTTGATTGTATGAGGAAAGATAGAGATCGTACATATTGATTACAGCTTTACCGTTATTATATAATTCAACATAGTCCTCGCCATCCGATGGAGGGTTGAAGAGCACTTCATTGATCAAAATGTCTTTTGGGGAAGGTTCTTTTAGAAGTCCCGTTTGAACAGTCCCTTCAAATGCTTTCTCTTTTTTGCAACCCAGTATATTCTTTATTTCAATGGAGTAGATGGTATTGGGTTGGATGGGCGTTTTCAATTTGACCCATGCGGCATCGAACATAGGTCCTATGGGATTGACCTCTTGAATTTGATCAGGCATATTGGTAAACAGGTAATTGGCTGGATTCGCAAGCGAGTTGCTGTCCATTCCATTTTCCAGCTGCAGCAAAAGTGTTTTTTCATTGACTCCCACACACTGCCTGATCTCAAAACTGTTTTGGATGGTATTTTTCAGATAGATGCTGTTTTCAAGTCCCGGTGTTCCACCATTTCTGTGGATGCTTGATCCCCAATTGTTTTTTTCACAGGGTTTCTGAGGGTCTATCATTTCCAAACTCCATCCACCATTTGCTTTGATTCCATTTTCATGCCAGGATGATTGGTAGCGCACAGCATGTATGGTTCTGTTGTCGGGTGATTTGAGCGCAAGTGTTCCTTCCTCATTGATCAATACCGGAAATGCATTCAAGGCAACAGTCCGAATGGTGGAGAAGAAAGCAGCGTTTGATTTAGAGCAAAGCACTACCATGCTATCCGGTTTCAACAGTGTTGCTGTTCCAATTGAATAGCTGGAAGTTCCTTTTTCAATCTTCCATTTGTTCAGGTCAATCGTCTGTTTGCTGCAGTTTTTCAGTTCAATGTATTCTGCATTGGGAAGTCCGATTACGGGTGTTGGGTCAACCATGATTTCATTGATGACTACTGCATATCTTTCAACCTGTGCATGCAATACGCCTATATTCAACAAGCATATACAAATCCATTTCACATGGTGAAACTAGTATCCATAAAACGTTTGCGTAAAGTGAAATCAACTTTTATTTGGTAGAAAAAAACCAGCTCATTAGCTTTGCTGTCTCGATGAACACGATGAAAAATACAAAAAAGAACAAAAAACATTCCTGAAGGAAGGTTGGTTCTCTTTTGTACATCAAATAAGTAACGACCTTCCAAATTTTGGGAGGTCTTTTTTTTAAATCACCCGCAAGGGTAAAAAAACTGAATATGAAAGTAGCCGTAGTAGGTGCAACCGGACTCGTAGGCACCAAGATGTTACAGGTTTTGGAGGAAAGAAATTTTCCTGTCACGGAATTGATTCCTGTTGCCTCAGAGAAATCTGTGGGTAAGGAAGTAGTATTCAAGGGTAAGGGTTATAAAGTTGTTGGCATGCAGACTGCCATAGATATGCAACCTGCAGTGGCTTTGTTTTCTGCGGGCGGCAGTACATCCACAGCATGGGCTCCGAAGTTTGCTGCTGCGGGTATTACGGTGATCGATAATTCTTCTGCATGGAGGATGGACCCAACCAAAAAATTGGTTGTACCAGAAATCAATGCAGATGCATTGACAGCCGAAGATAAAATCATTGCCAATCCAAATTGTTCAACCATTCAAATGGTGGTTGCCTTGGCGCCTTTGCACAATAGATACAAAGCAAAGAGAATTGTTGTGAGTACCTATCAAAGCGTAACCGGTACGGGTGTAAAAGCAGTAAATCAGCTGATGAATGAACGCAAAGGTGTGCATGGAGAAATGGCATATGCCTATCCGATTGATCTCAATGTAATTCCTCAGATTGATGTATTTCTCGACAATGGATACACCAAGGAAGAAATGAAGATGGTGAATGAGACCAAGAAGATCATGCGCGATGACAGCATCCGTGTTACCTCAACTACTGTTCGTATTCCGGTGATGGGCGGACACAGCGAAAGTGTGAACATTGAGTTTGAGGAAGAGTTTAATATGGATGAAGTGAGAAAAATACTTTCAGCTTCACCGGGCGTTGTGTTGGTGGATGATCCTGCAAAGCAGCAATATCCCATGCCGAAGGATGCGCATGAACGCGACGAAGTATTTGTTGGAAGATTGCGCAGAGACGAGACACAGCCCAAGACCTTGAACATGTGGATCGTAAGCGACAACCTCCGCAAAGGTGCAGCTACGAATGCAGTTCAAGTAGCGGAGTATCTATTGGGGAAGGGTTTGATATAAACTGTCAATCGTCAACAGTTAACTGTTAACCGTTGACGGTTGTTATCATTTCTATGAATGCGGCTTCATCCAAAATCTGAATCGTAGCAATTTTTTTTGCTTTCTCCAATTTGGATCCAGCGTCTTCGCCTACAACCAAAAAGTCAAGCTTGCTACTTACTCCTGATAGTATTTTTCCTCCGTTGGCCTCCACCATTTCTTCTGCTTGAGAGCGTTTGAGCTGATTGAGGGTTCCGGTGAAGAGAAAAGTTTTGCCTTCGAGTTTTCCTCCGGTTGACTGTTGTTTGATGCTGTTCAATTGGAGTCCGAGTGATTCCAGCTCTCTCAGCATTTCTACATTTTCTTTCTTGCTGAAATACTGATAGATACTGTCTGCAACTTTAACACCAACATCCTCCATTTTTTGCAAACCTTCCAAATCCATCCTGCTCAGATCCAACAAATGATCAACTGACTGTGCGATCGTTTTTGCGGTTGTCTCACCAACATATCGAATGCCCAATGAATTGATCAATCGGTACAGTGGCTGTTGTTTTGATTTTTCAATTGCTTCATGAAGATTGGTGACTGACTTCGCACCAAATCCATCCATCGTTCTGATCGTGTCAAATGGGAGTTTATAAATTGAAGGAATATTTTTCAGCCAACCCAGTTCATGAAACTTGCGGATGTTGGCGTCACCAAGTCCACGTATATCCATCGCATCTTTGCTGGTGAAATGGATCATTCGCTCCACAACTTGTGCATCGCATTGATCATTCGGGCATCTCCACACAGCTTCTTCCTCTGGTTTGATCAACGATGTTTGGCAAACGGGACAAACAGTTGGGAAGGATATTTCTTGTTCTGCACCTGTTCTTAATTCAGGGAATGATTTGACAATATATGGAATGACGTCGCCTGCTCTCTCTACCAGCAACGTATCACCCAAGCGAATATCTTTTTCATGGATGAAGTCCTGGTTGTGCAAGGAGATCGACGCTACGGTAACACCTCCAATCGGGACGGGTTGAATTTTTGCAACAGGTGTTACACTGCCCGTTCTTCCAACTTGGAATTCAACTTGCAGCAGTTTACTGGTGGCCTGACGTGCTTTGAATTTATAGGCGATGGCCCAGCGTGGATGATGGGTGGTCATGCCCAATCGATCCTGCAATAAAAACGCATTTACTTTGATGACGAGTCCATCGATTTCATAAGGCAACTCGTCTCTTTTCTCTTCAAAGGCGTGACAAAAATCTATGACGGATTGAATGCCTTTGAGGACCCTCATTTCTTGCACGGGACTCCTAAAGCCCAGTTCCCAAAGCATTTCAAGCGATTTGGAATGGGAAGGAATGTCTTTTGTTTCTCCCTCTGTATGAACATAAGCAAGATGATAAATAAAGGCTTCCAGATTTCTCTTGGCTACAATGGAAGCGTCCTTGATGCGCAAGGAGCCGGATGCTGCATTGCGCGGATTCGCCAGTGGCGGAAGATTTTGCTCAACGAGTCCTTCGTTGAATTTTTGAAAACTTTTTTTATTCATCAACACTTCACCCCTTATTTCCGCCTGTTGAATACCATATTTTGAAAACGGTGCAGAAAGGGGGATGGATTTGATTTGTTTTAGGTTGAGGGTGATGTCTTCTCCTGCAACGCCATCGCCTCTGGTTGCACCCCTCACAAAGAGATCGTTCTCATATACCAGTGAAATACTCGCCCCGTCAAATTTGGGTTCGATGCAATAAGACAACTCATCGAGTCCGGTGAGCTCCCTCGCTTTTCTGTCCCAGTCCAGCAAGTCATCTGCATCATAAGAGTTTTCCAATGACAACATTGGTACAAGGTGTTGTGCGGTGTTGAATTGTTTTGTAAAACCTGCACCTACGCGTTGGGTTGGTGAATCGGCCGTGATGATGGATGGATTGGCTGCTTCGGTTTTTTCCAGCAATTTGTAGAGTTGATCGAATTCTACATCCGCGATGAGCGGGTCATTCATGACATAGTACCTGTGTTCGTGGAAGCGAATGCAGGTGCGCAACTCTTCCATATGCTTGGAGGCCCATTCATTGTCATTTCTTTTCTCAAGAAATGTCTTGCTCAGTTCTTGTATTTTTTTTATTTCTTCCTTGTCAAACATGGCTGAATCAGAGAATAAAAATAAATGAATAGCGTTTCATTTCAGCCGATTTGGACTTCTAATTTGAAGTCTTCATGGGAGCATGGATCAATACCTTGGCAATAGACTAATGATAGAGCAATTGTTTACTGATAAGGGTGCCCTTGTTTGTTTTCAGCACAACATAGTATGTGCCGTTGCCCAAGATCTTGGATGACAACTGTGATTTTGGGAGTGGGATTTGGTGCTGACCTGCATGCTTGAAACCGCGCATGATTTCTTTCACAATACGACCCTGGTTGTCATAGACGCTGATATCAACCTGAGAAGCATCTAAAAGTTTATACCCAATCATGGTGCTTTCATGGATGGGGTTTGGGATGATGGTCAGCTGATCCGTTTGTGGGCTGATGGGTTGTGAAACGGAAGTGATGATTGTATTGCTCAGGTTTCTGTTCAAATACACATGGAATTCTCCCGGTTCCAATGTCATGGAACTGCTTGTGCTGTTGAGGTTGATGGAAGTACCGTTCAAATAACTGTACCAGGTTCCGGTGCTGGGGAAGTTGATGGTGGATGTACGCGCTGCGATATCAAAATTTCCAATCACGACCACCTTCAAAGAATCTCCATTGATCTGAAGCCATTTGAAAGGAGAGGATAAATCGTATGTGAAAGGTGTTGAAGTGAAAGTGTTTTGAAAATTCGGATTCGTTCTCAACTTCAGCAGGTTGGCATATTTGTTGAAGAGTGATTTTTTGAACGGGTTATTGAGATAACTCCAAACAGGTGGTTTGTTGTCGAGTCTGCATGCGCTGTTCACCGTTCCATTTCCACATGTATTGATGGAAAAGGGGAATCCCAATTCTCCAAACTGCCACATCATTTTTGGACCCGGCATCATTGACCAGAAAGCTGCTGCCTGCGACATGCGCTGCAATGCTGTATTGCTGTCTCTGGTAGAGTAATTGACTGACTGATTTCCAAAGCTGATGTTTTTGTACATGAGTCTTTCTTCATCGTGGCTTTCCATATAGCCAATCAGGTGCGGCTGTTGCCAATTTCTTTTGCTGTGCAAGATGCCACTGAAGTCAGCATCTTGGCTGTACCCCATTGTGGCTTGATTGAAATTGTAATTGCCGTTTCCCCAAAACATCATACCATAATCTGCCAATTCTTTTTCCTCGGAATTGTCTGCAAAATGTTCGAGTATACAGTAACTGCCATTGGACACCAGTTGCATGGTGTCATAGATTCTTTTCCATGTGGCAATTCTGCTTGCATCGTAGTTGCCCCAGGCTGAAACATTGTTGGGATTGTTGGTTTGGGTAAATCCTTTTGATAGATCCCACCTGAATCCGTCCAGTTTATAATTGATCAGCCAATGTCTGATCATCCTGTTCAATAAGTTTTTAGTGGCAGTTGATTCGTGGTTGAAATCATAACCAACATTGTAGGGATGTTTTGCATCCGGATTCAACCAGGGATTGGAGGTGGAGGGTTTGTTGCTGATGGAGTCCCAATACATTTGTGCCACAGGCGAAGAACCAAAGACGTGGTTCATCACCATGTCGAGCACAACCGCCATTCCCTGTGCATGACACTCATCGATGAATGCCTTGAGTGCTTGTTCGGTCCCATAATACTTATCAACTGCAAAAAAGAAATTTGGGTTGTAGCCCCAACTCAGGTTGCCTTCGAATTCAGTCACGGGCATCAGTTGGATGGTATTGACACCTAATTTTTTGAGGTAGGGAATGGTGTCTTTGAGGGTTTGAAAATTCTGGTTGGCGAGAAAGTCTCTGATGAGCAGTTCATAGATGATGAGGTTTCTTTTATCCGGACGTTTGAAGTTGTTTGCTTTCCATGCATAAGCAGGTTTTCCGGTTTGGAGGATACTGACAATACCGCTTGCCTTGTCTTTTGGAAAGCTTTTTAAATTCGGATAAGTAGTTGAAGGGATGAAGCCATCATTGTTGGGGTCCAATACTTTTTCTGTGTTGTAGTCAGCAACGCGCAGACTACCATCGATCAAATATTGGTAAGCATATTCCACACCGGATTTCAATCCAGTGATTCTTGTCCAAAAATAATTTCCGTCAGGTGTCTTGTTCATCTGACCTGCTTCGTTTTCGGTCCAGTTGTTGAAATCACCAATCACTGCAATTCTATTTTTCCCGGGTGCATGGATCACGAGATAAGCAGAGCTGTCGCCCGGTTCATAGGTGATGCCCTCACTGATTCCCGCGGGCAATGCGGCTATGGACGCGTTGCCGGCAAGAAAAAATTGTATGGTGTCTCTGTGAACAGATCCATTGGTAAAACTTGCCTGTGCAATGATTTGTTGTGTACCGCCTTTGTTGACAGTGATTTTTTTGCTGATGGATGAACTTCCATCAGCAGTTGCAGCTGTTTCTCCGTTGTAATTGATTTGCAATTTGGCAGAGGAGCTTGCGTTGGCAGTGATGGTAAGGTTGTCTCCCACCTTCACATTGAGTGGCTGTAAGGTTCTGATGTATTTGGGTTGCGAGATGGGCTCATCGATGCGGATGAAATCGCCTGCAGGATAAACCGGGATGTACATATCGGAAGCGTCGTCGTTGCGCAGCACCCTGTTTCCGTTTCCTGATCTGAACAGGATGGCTATTTTTTCAATTTTTTCATTGGGATTTGTAATGCCAAAATAACTGCGAAGTCCACCGTTGATGGTGAAGGTCCACTCATTGACACCCGTCGATGGAGCGTTGGCACCAGGGGTGGTCGTAGCCCAATCATATTTTACATATTTCCAGCCTGATGGTCCGCTGCTCAGATTGGTTATGACACCAATATGTACATACACATCACTGACAGGCGTGTAGCCCAGCAATCCTTTGTTCCCCCCGTTGGCATTCGCCTTGATGCTGATGGAACTGCTATTTTCTGTAATAAATGAAGGTGTCCATTGCAGCTGTGCACGGGAGGATGTCCAGATACTCTGCAGCACCAGGAACCCAATCAGCAAAATGGAGTTGCGCATCATTCAATGTGTATTATTTACGCAATATAGGGATGAATTCGATGTAAAAATCTTCCAAATTTCTGCTAAACAGGCCCTGGGTAACTTTTACTGCAGCTTTGTAAAATAAGTTCAACAGCCTATTGCCAATTCAAAAAAAAATATTTAATTGCATCCTTAGTGTATTTTTAACACAATATTAATCCAACGATCATATTCGTTTTTGTGTGAAAAAGACACTTTAAAAAATTTTCAAATTATGAATACTTCATTAAAGCCTGCGCTCAATCACTTTCGATTGCTTGTGATTGCGCTATTTGCCATGTTGTCTTCATTGGCACAAGAAAAAACGGTACAGGGAAGGGTTTCAGACAATGCAACCAGTACTCCCATTGCCGGCGCTTCTGTAACACTGAAGGGTGGTACATCCGGAGTGATTACAGATGCCAATGGAAATTTCAGTATCAAAGTTTCTGCAGCATCCAAACAATTATCCGTGAGTTCATCAGGATACACTGCTGTTGATGTTGACATTGCAAACGGGATACTCGACATCAAATTGACATCTGCTTCTTCTACCTTGGGAGAAGTTGTGGTCATTGGTTACGGTGCAGCAAGAAAAAAAGATTTAACTGGTAGTGTTGCTTCTGTTTCAAGCAAAGATTTTGTGAAAGGTGCATTGACCACTCCTGAGCAATTGATTCAGGGTAAAGTGGCCGGTGTGCAGATCACATCCAACAGCGGTGCGCCGGGAGCGGGAAGCACCATCAGGATCAGAGGCGGTGCATCTTTGAATGCAAGCAATGATCCTTTGATCGTAGTGGATGGTATGCCGCTTGACAACGGAGGAATCGCCGGACAAGCCAATCCGCTTTCTCTCATCAATCCGAATGATATTGAAAACTTCACCATTTTGAAAGATGCTTCTGCAGCAGCCATCTATGGTTCGCGTGCATCCAACGGTGTCATCATGATCACCACCAGAAAGGGTGCAAGTGGTAAACCAGTTGTATCCTTCAACTCATTGTTGTCTGTTGGCAGCATTGCAAAAAAAGCAGATGTATTGACAGGTGATGAGATCAGAGATTTCGTAAACGCCAATGGCAATGCATCCATGAAGGCTTTGCTGGGTCAGGAGAACACCGACTGGCAAAACCAGATTTATCAGAATGCACTGACAAGCGATAACAACATCAGCGTGAGAGGTTCGATCAAGAAACTTCCATACAGGGTTTCACTCGGTTACCTCAATCAAAATGGTATTTTGAAAACAGGCAATCTGGCGCGTACCACATTGGGATTGAACCTCAATCCAACCTTGTTCGACAACCATCTCAAAATTGATTTCAATATCAAATCATCCATGAGCCAGTCCGTTTTTGCTAATGAAGGTGCGATTGGTGCGGCGGTCAATTTTGATCCAACCAAACCGGTTTATTCCGGCAAAAACGATTACGGTGGATATTGGGAGTGGCTGGATCCAACTTCTGCAACCGGACTCAAAGCCTTGTCGCCCAAGAATCCGCTGGGAATCCTGATGCTGCGCGATGATAGAAGCGATGTAAGCCGACATATTGCCAATGTATTGGCCGATTATAAATTCCATTTCCTTCCAGAATTGCGTGCAGTGGTGAATGCGGGTGCTGATATCGCTGATGGAAAAGGAACCATTGTGGTGCCAGAGGAAGCAGCGAGCACTTTCAAGCGTTTCAAAGATGCCAGCAATAAATTTCATGGCGGGGTTAACAATGAATACAGACAAAAAAGGCAAAATGCTTATTTGAATGCTTACCTCAACTATGCCAAAGAAATTGAAAGCATCAAAACACGTGTTGATCTTACAGCAGGTTATGAGTACCAGGATTACATGACAACCAATTACAATTTTGCTGATAAGACTTTTGACAATACCATCGTCACTACACCAAATTTTGAATTTGACAAACCTCAGTACAGATTGAGCTCGATGTTGGCAAGAGCAAACATCAGCATCATGAGTAAATACCTCATCACCGCTTCAGTCAGACAAGACGGTTCTTCTAAATTCAATGCGGACAATCGTTTCGGTCTTTTCCCATCTGCTGCCTTTGCATGGAAACTGAACGAAGAATCATTCCTGAAAAATTCCAAAACCATCAGTGATCTAAAATTAAGGATTGGTTATGGTGTTACCGGTCAGCAGGATGGAATCGGATACTACGATTATATTTCTTATTACAACCTGAGCTCTTTGACAGCACAATATCAATTCGGCAATACTTTCTATCAGATGTTCCGTCCGGGTGGTTATTATTTTAACCGCAAGTGGGAACAAACAGCCACCACCAACCTCGCAGTTGATTTTGGATTGCTGGATGGAAGAGTAAGCGGTACAGTTGAACTTTACAGGAGAGAGACCAAGGACCTGCTGAATGAAATCAACCAGCCTGCAGGTACCAACTTCTCCAACAAGATTGTTGCGAATGTTGGAACCATGGAAAACAAGGGTGTTGAATTCACGCTGAATCTCCAGCCCATCAGAAAGCGCAACCTTACGTGGGATGTTTCGTTCAACGCAACGTACAATCAGAATACCATCACCAAACTGACCATCTCTGAGGATCCCAATTATCCGGGTGCCAGATTTGGCGGTATTTCCGGAGGAACAGGGAACACCATCATGATCCATTCTGTTGGATACAACAGAGGTGCTTTCTTCGTATACAAACAAGTGTATGATCAAACAGGCAAACCAATCGACAATCTTTTCTCTGACTTGAACCGCGATGGCATCATCAATGAAAAGGACTTGTATCAGTACAAAGGTGTTGATCCCCGCATGTTCTTTGGATTCAGTACAAACGTGAGTTCAGGTAAATGGAGCGCGGGTCTCGTAGCGAGGGCCAATGTAGGAAACTATATGTACAACAACGTTGCATCCAGCACCGGTACTGTGAGAAATATTCTCAATCCTATCGGATACATCAACAATGGTTCAAGAGATGTATTGGTGAGCGGATTCAGCGGAAACGGTGCCAACTATTATCTCTCAGATTACTACATTCAAAATGCATCGTTCTTCAGAATGGACAACATCAATCTTGGCTATAACCTTGGAAAAGTTTTCAAAGACAGGGCGAACATGCGACTCAGTGCGAATGTTCAAAATGCATTTGTGATCACCAAGTACACCGGATTGGATCCTGAGATCAATGGCGGCATCGATAATAATTTTTATCCTCGTCCCCGCACATTTGTTTTGGGAGTTAATCTTGATTTTTAATTCTATTCATGAGCAAACATAAGCATATGAAAAAGCAAATCATTCAAACATCTATTTCAGCGTTTCTTCTGGCATTGCTGTTCGCTTCCTGCTCCAAGCAGTTGGACCTCCTGCCTTTGAACGATATAACGTCTGGACAGGTTTACAGCACTCCTCAGGGGTATAAACAGGCTTTCGCAAAATTATACGGAAGCTTTGCTACAACAGGGAACAATGGTCCTGCAGGCAATGGTGATATCCAGGGACTGGACGAAGGAACATCAGACTTTTTAAGGTTGTTCTGGAAAGCACAGGAACTCAGCACGGATGAAGCTGTGGTTGCATGGGGTGATCCTGGAATCCAGGATTTTCACAACATGAACTGGTCAGCCAACAATCCCATGCTGACAGGCTTGTACTATAGGTCATATTATCAGATCACCTTGTGCAATGATTTCATTCGCCAGGCTTCTGATGCAAACATTGCAGCAAAAGGAATTACAGGTGCAGATGCAGACCAGATCAAGAAGTATCGTCCGGAAGCACGCTTCTTAAGAGCATATCAATATTGGGTATTGATGGACCTGTTTGGAAACGTTCCTTTTGCGACGGATGAGCAGGCATTGGGTTCTTTCACGCCTTCTCAAATCAACCGAGGCGATTTATTCAAATACATCGAAACAGAATTGAAGGCAATCGAAAATGAATTGCCCAATGCAAAGGCCAATGAATACGGTCGTGCAGACAAGGCTGCTGCACAGGCATTGCTTGCAAGAATATACCTCAATGCTGGTGTTTACACTGGCACACAGCGGTACGCCGATGCATTGACGTATGCAAAGAAAGTCATCGATGCAGGATATACTTTGATCAGCGACTACAGAATGCTGATGAGAGCCGACAACAATACCAATACCAGCGAATTTATTTTGACCATCAATTATGATGGATTGAAAACACAGAACTGGGGAGGTACAACATTCCTTACCCATGCTGCTGTGGGAGGTGACATGGTTGCGGCTGATTTCGGAATCGACGGAGGATGGTTTGGTTTGCGCACCACCAGTGCGTTGCCTGCCTTGTTTCCGGATGTCACCGGAACGGCTGACAAGCGTTCACAGTTCTTTACACAAGGACAAAATCTTGATATCAACGACCTCTCTAATTTCAAAGACGGTTATGCCGTTTCAAAATTCAAAAACAGGAAAAAAGACAATGCAGTTGGATCCAATCTGACATGGGTGGACATTGATTTCCCCATTTTCCGATTGGCAGAAATGCATTTGATTTTTGCTGAAGCAGCTGCACGTGTAGGTACAGCAGGGGATAAAGCAACTGCGTTGACTTATGTGAATGCACTCAGACAAAGAGCATATGGAAACGCCAGTGGCAACATCACAGCTGCACAACTTACTGCAGATTTTGTACTGGATGAAAGAGCAAGAGAGTTGTATTGGGAAGGTCACAGAAGAACCGATTTGATCCGTTACGGCAAATTCACAGAGTCCACATATTTGTGGCCATGGAAAGGTGGTGTGAAAGGTGGAACAAGTGTGGCTGCAACCAGAAATCTCTATCCGCTTCCATCAGCAGATATCTCATCTAACCCTAACCTCAAACAGAACGCAGGTTACTGATATTCAAATTCATTAAAATCTTGGTTATGAAAAAATTCATCCAACACATCAGTATACTTCTTCTCTCCATCACCTTCTTGGCATCTTGCGAAAAGGCTGAGGTGAAAGAAGTGTTTCTCGGAGGCAGTGCCCCTGTTTTAAGTGCTTCAGCATCTGGAACAGTACCACTTGCTTTTGCAACGCAAAACAATCTCGCTGTCAAGTTCAGCTGGACCAACCCTGCTTACCAGTTTGCATCAGGGGTTAGTTCTCAGGATGTCACTTATTTATTGGAAATAGATGAGACCGGCAAAAACTTTGCTGGTGCAAATAAAAAATCCATTTCTGTGAGCAAAGACTTGGCTGTTCAATACACCCAAAAAGAATTCAATATCATTTTGAGTGATCTTAAACTCAAGCTTGGCGTAGCCGCTTCGATTGATGTAAGGATTTCTGCTTCGCTTGGCGCATCTGCCACGAAGCTGACATCCAACACACTGAAATTGAACGTGACGCCATTTGCCCCTCCTCCAAAAGTACCTGTTCCAGGCAACGGTGATTTGTGGGTGATTGGAGATGCGTTTGAGTCTGGCTGGAACAATCCGCTACCAGCGCCATTTGTTACCTCTCAGAAGTTCACCAAAGTGTCTGAAACACTTTATGAACTGGTGGTCAATTTCAAAGGAGGCGGTTACTATAAAATGCTTCAGGACAATGGTGTATGGGGAACGCAATACCACATGGTTGCAGGGGATGCAACCGGTGGCACTTTTGAAAAGAAAGATGCTGACCCGGCATTTGTTGGTCCCGCTGCTGCCGGTAATTATAAAATAGTTGTGAATTTCCAGGAAGGAACATTTACTGTAACCAAACAATAAGCTTTTAAAAAAACAGATATGAAAAAGCTATATAATTTATTGTCATACGGTGTTGCCATCTGCTTCTTTGCATTGATTGTTTCATCATGCGAAAAAGTTGATCAATTGCCCAACTATGCACCTGGAACTGCAACAACGCTCAATGCCTCTGCCAATACTTTGGCACCTGCAGTAACAGATTCAAGCAAAACAGTGCTGACCCTTAGCTGGTCCAGCCCTTCTTATTCAGTTGACTCCAATACGGTGAAGTACATCGTTCAATTGGATTCAGCAGGCAGAAATTTTTCCAAGGCAGAAGAAAAAATCATTACGGGCACCCGTTCTGCTTCTTTCACAGCGAAGGAGATCAATGCCATTGCACTTGGATTCGGATTTGCATTCAACAAGCAGTACAGCATGGAGTTGAGAATCATCTCTTCTCATGCCAACAACAACGAGCGCCTATTCTCCAATGCCATTGCATTGAAATACACGCCATATGTAACTCCTCCCAAAGTATTGCCTCCAAGTTCCAAGCAATTGTTCCTCGTGGGCAGTGCAACAGCAGGCGGATGGAACAATCCTGTCCCAGTCCCTTCTCAGCAATTCACCAGGGTTGATTCGGTTACTTATGAAGGAGAGTTTTACATGAAAGGCGGACAACAATATCTCTGTCTCCCTGTCAACGGCGATTGGAGCAACAAGTATTCTGTGAAAGACAACAATGCAACTGGTTTGAACAAAGGTGGGGATTTCGGATTCAATCTTTCTGATAACTTCCCCGGTCCAGATAAAACCGGTATTTACAAACTGAAAATGGATTTCCAGGCAGGAAAGTTCACAGTGACACTCTTGCAGGAAATCGGACTCCTCTATGTGCCTGGTGATTATCAGGGATGGAGTCCTGCTTCAGCACCTCAGTTGGGTTCTCCCAAAAAAGATGGTGTACATGAAGGGTATGTTTCAGTAAAAGAGGGTGGATCTTATGAATTCAAGATTGCTGCACAGCCAGATTGGAGCGGAACTGTTTTTGGTGATGGAGGTGCAGGCAAGTTGAGTACATCCGGTGGAAACCTCAAGTTTCCCGGAGCCGGTTTCTTCAGAATCAACGCCAATACAAAAGATGAAACATATTCCATTACCAAAACCACATGGGCCATCATTGGCAGCTTGACTGGATGGAGCAGTGACATCAGCATGGAACTGAAAAACGGTGTATGGGAAGGAACTGCGACAGTAGGTGGAAGAGAGGAGTTTAAGTTCAGAGCAAACAGCGATTGGGGCATCAATTTAGGAGATGACAATGCCGATAATTCACTTGAATATGGCGGAGCTAACATTGTGTTACCAGGCGCAGGAACTTATAAGATTTCACTCGACCTAACCAACCCAGGATATTATACTTACAAGGTCAGTAAGCAATAAATTGAACAGGATTTTCAGCAACACCCCTGCATGCAGGGGTGTTGTTATTTGAAAACGTTTGAGTTATTGCAGCTGTCAAGATTCTTATTTTTTTATATCTTCCGATTCAGAATCAACGATTTTTTTCAGCATGCCTCATCGCAAAAAACACAACATCAATACCAACCCTGTTCAGCTCGTACCTGAATTTCAATTTGCATTGTCAGTGGACTGTGTAATTTTTGGATACGATAAAGGAGTATTGAAGGTGCTGCTGATTGAGAGTGATTTGCCTTCGTACGAGGGACAATGGTCGCTTTTGGGTGACTTGCTGCATCCCGATGAAAACCTTGATCAGGCATCACACCGCATCCTCAGAGAGAGAACCGGACTCAACGATATGTTCCTTGAGCAAGTCAAAACATTCAGTTCGATTGACCGACATCCGGCAGGGAGGGTAATCACCACCGCCTATTTTGCACTGGTGAATGTGCGCGATTATCAATTGAAAAAATTGGATCACAATCTGCACTGGCATGTGGTGGCAGATATTCAGACCATGGCATTTGATCACAAGGAAATCCTTGATCAATCATTGAAAGTACTCAGGAAGAAAATCCAGGAAGAGCCCATCATCTTTAATTTGCTCGAGAAGAAATTTTCCATGCGTGATTTACAGCATGTGTATGAACAAATTCTTGGTGTCAGTTTGGACAGAAGAAATTTCCGCAAAAAAATATTTTCAACAGGATTATTGAAGGACGAAGAGGAGATGGAACAAAAGGTCAATCATCGTCCGGGTAAGTTGTTCTCTTTCAGCTCAGAGACCTACGAGCAGATCAAGAAAAAATCATACGTCAGTTTCCGTTTTTGATCATTTTTCAGTCCTGATTCCCAGTGAACTTTTAAAACATGTCAAAATATTTATTGATTATCAATAAGTTGTAAGCCTATCTTTAAAAAAAGCACTGTTTTTATTCGTTTTTGGAGCTGAATTCGCCTAGCTTTGCGCTCCCATTTGGAAGAATGGGCTGTTTCCGGGATGGCGGCAACAGATTTTAAAACAGGGCTTGTCCCCACAAAAAAGTAAAAATGAGTAAACTACATTTCACCACAAAGCACGCAAATGCTGCTTCCGTTCAACGCAAATGGCATATTGTTGACGGGACCAATCAAACGGTGGGAAGAATCAGCAGCAAAATCGCGGCTGTATTGCGCGGAAAAAACAAAGCGTATTATTCTCCCCATGTTGACTGCGGAGATTTTGTCATCGTCATCAATGCTGACAAAGTCGTTTTCACAGGTACTAAAATTGATTACAAGGAATACCAGAATGTTTCTGGATATCCTGGAGGACAGAAAATTGAAATTGCAAAAGATTTGTTGAAACGTCGTCCAGAGCAAATCATGGAGAGAGCTGTAAAGGGCATGCTTCCAAAGAACAGACTTGGTCGCAAGATGTTCAAGAAGCTATTTGTTTATGCTGGTGCTGAGCATCCACATGCAGCACAGCAACCAACTCCCTTCAAATTCTAATTTCAAAACGAATTCAAACAAATCATAATGGAAAAGCAAAAAAACGGATTGGGTCGCAGAAAGGAAGCGGTTACCAGGGTATTCCTCAGCAAAGGAAATGGTAACATCACCGTGAACGACCTGGATTATAAACAATATTTCCCACAGGTATACTTGCAAAACCAAGTAGAACTATCTATCAAAACCGTTGATGGTGTAGGAAAATATGATATCAAGATCAATGCTGCTGGTGGTGGTAAAAAAGGCCAGGCCGAAGCTGCTAAATTGGGCATTGCACGTGCTTTGATCACCTTGAATCCAGAATTCAGACCTGCATTGAAAGCAGCTGGATTGCTGAGAAGAGATCCAAGAGGTGTAGAAAGGAAGAAGTTTGGTAAGAAGAAAGCAAGAAGAAGCTTCCAGTTCAGCAAGCGTTAACAGGTATATCAATCAAGAATTTAAAATACACACAATACAATGGAAAATAATACTTCACTGCAGCAGCAACTTTTGGAAGCAGGTGTTCACTTTGGTCACCTTCGCAAAAAGTGGAACCCCAAGATGTTGCCATACATCTACGCAGAGAAAAAAGGTATTCACATCATCGATTTGAACAAAACACTTGAGTGTCTGCAGGAAACTGCCAATGCACTGAAGAACATCGCCAAAAGCGGTAAAAAAATCATGTTTGTCGGTACCAAGAAACAGGCGAAAGAAATCGTAACGGATTGTGCAAAGCGTGTAAACATGCCCTATGTTACAGAGCGTTGGTTGGGTGGCATGTTGACCAACTTCAACACAGTTCGCAAGTCTGTGAAGAAAATGCAAAGCATTGAAAAGATGTTGAACGACGGCAGCTTCGACAGCATCACGAAGAAAGAAAGATTGCAGTTGTCGCGCGACAAAGACAAGATGGAAAAGGTGTTGGGCGGAATTGCTCAATTGGGAAGAGTTCCTGCAGCCTTGTTCATCATCGACATCGGGCACGAACATATTGCATTGGCTGAAGCCAAGCGCTTGGGTATTACAACTTTCGGAATGGTAGATACCAACTGCGATCCCAACAAGGTTGAATTCCCGGTGCCTGCCAACGACGATGCAACCAAATCAATTGCCATCATCACCAATTATATCACAGCTGCGATTGCCGAGGGATTGGCAGAGCGTCAGGCCGAGAAAGCAGAGGAAGATGAATCAGAAGAATCAACAGACAACGCATTGAAGTTTAGTGTTGAAGAGGATGCTGAAACTGCAGAAGGCGGCAAAAGAGCTGGCGGCAAGGGCGGTGCACCCAAGCGCAGGGTACCTGCAGCGGGAACAGGCGGCAGAAGACCAGCTCAGAAAAAGTAATGCGAATATTCATTAATCAACAGGATGCGAAGACGCTTTTGTCTTCAATGCCTATAACAATATAGATATGTCAACAGTAACTATAACAGCAGCTGATATTAACAAACTCCGTCAGATGACAGGAGCGGGAATGATGGACTGTCGCAAGGCACTTACAGAAAACAATGGTGACTTTGAAGCGGCGATCGATTGGTTGAGAAAGAAAGGTCAAAAAGTTGCCGCTTTGAGGGGTGACCGTGAAGCAAAAGAAGGTGTGGTTTTAGCAAAGACAACACCAGACAACAAAACCGGTATCGCACTATGCTTGAGCTGTGAAACAGATTTTGTGAGCAAGAATGCTGATTTCATAGCATTCGCTCAAAGCCTGATTGATACGGCTATTGCCAACAATGTTCAATCAGTTGATGAATTGAATGCAGCCAGCATCAATGGTGCAAAAGTAGCAGACTTGGTGAATGATAAATTGGCGAGCATTGGTGAAAAAATTGGAATCTCCAAGTTTGAGAGAGTAGATGCAGATCACGTTTCTTCTTATATCCACGGTGCCAACAGAATGGGTGTATTGGTTGGATTGAACAAGGCTGAGAACGAAGTGGGCAAGGATATCGCCATGCAAATTGCAGCAATGAATCCAGTTGCCATCGATGCAAGTTCTGTCCCTGCTGAAGTAATTGAGAGAGAAAAAGCTGTTATCATTGAATTGATCAAGAATGATCCTAAAATGGCAGGTAAGCCAGACGAAATGATATCCAAGATTGCTGATGGCAAGCTGAATGCGTTCTTCAAGGAAAGCACGCTGCTTGCACAGGCATTTGTAAAAGATGCCGGTCAGTCTGTAGGAGATTATGTAAAATCCAAGGGAGCTGACTTGAAAATTACTTCTTTCAAGCGTGTTGCCCTCGGGTAATCGCCGATAAGATATTCAAATGAAAGGGCCTTCATCATGAAGGCCCTTTTTGTATATTCGCACCATGCAACCAACTTTCAAACGTGTGCTGCTCAAACTATCTGGAGAAGCACTTACTGGGGAAAATAGTTTTGGCATAGATCCCAATATAGTAGCCAGATATGCCAAAGAGATCAAATCAATTGTTGACCTGGGCGTGGAAGTCGCCATCGTAATAGGCGGCGGCAATATTTACCGTGGCATGAACGAATCTGAGACAGGTATTGAAAGAGCGCAGGGGGATTACATGGGGATGTTGGCAACTGTGATCAATGGAATGGCTTTGCAATCCATGTTGGAGAAGCAGGGAATGTATACCAGGCTTTTGAGTGCGATTAAAATGGAACAGATTGCAGAACCTTATATCAGAAGAAGGGCCATCAGGCATTTGGAAAAACACCGTATTGTGATTTTTGGTGCAGGAACAGGCAATCCATATTTTACTACAGATACAGCGGGCTCATTGAGAGCGATCGAAATCCAGGCAGATGTTATCCTGAAGGGTACCCGTGTGAATGGAGTATACACTGCTGATCCTGAAAAAGATCCAAATGCTGTCAAATACGATACCATCAGTTTCAAAGAATGCATCGACAAGCATCTGAAGATCATGGATATGACGGCCTTCACATTGTGCATGGAAAATAATTTACCCATCATAGTTTTTGATATGAACCAAGAGGGCAATCTCAAAAAATTGGTTTGTGGTGAGAAGGTGGGGACGTTGGTTAAATGAGTTTTAGGTTGTAAGTTTTAAGTTGTAGGTTTTTTTAGCAATTCAAACTTATAACCTAAAACTTACAACTTTAAACTGAGTACATATATAATCTTCAAATTGAGCTTAGATGGACATCTCCTCCATACGAAAAGACTACCAACTCAAATCTCTCTCCGAGGAGGATGTAGCAGCTAACCCATTTGATCAATTTGCACAATGGTGGGATCAGGCAGTCAAATCTGAAATTGACGAAGTGAATGCCATGACACTTGCCACAGTGGATCAGCACAATCGTCCGAGTGCCAGAATTGTCCTTTTGAAAGATTTCAATGCATCCGGATTTGTATTTTATACCAATTATGAGAGCGACAAGGGCAAGCAAATAGAACAGAATCCACATGCATGTCTTGTTTTTTTCTGGAAAGAACTGGAACGACAGGTGAGAATCGAGGGTATTTGTGAGCAAGTATCAAGTGCTGAGAGCGATGCCTATTTTCAAAGTCGACCTATTGGAAGCCGGATAGGCGCATCGGTCTCTCCACAAAGCAGGGTCATAGCAGACAGAAGTATCTTATCTGACAGAGTCGCTGCAATGGAAAGACAATTCCCAACAGGTGAAATTCCCAGGCCTGCACATTGGGGAGGATACCGATTGATACCTGCATCTATTGAATTTTGGCAGGGGCGCAGCAGCCGCCTGCATGATCGCATCAAATACCTGAGAGAGGATGGAGCCTGGAGCATTGTGAGGTTGGCTCCTTAAATGAGATGTTGTAATTGTTGTAGTTGTTATAGTGGTTGTAGTAGTTCAGATAATAACTTTAGAACAATTACAACAACTACAACAACTACAACAACTATAACTTGTCTTTTTTATGCTTTCTTCTTCGCAGCTTTCTTGGTAACCTTTGCGGGTCTTGATTTACCGAATGAACCTTTGAAGATTTTTCCTTTTTTGGTTTTTTTATCGCCTCTTCCCATGTTGGTTTGTTTTTAATGATGTAGAGAAAAAAAAAGCAAGACAGCGTCTTGCTTTTTTAATGCTTTTGTTGCAATTAGAGCTTGGCAGAAAGTTCTTTACCAGCCTTGAAACGAGCAACTTTTTTAGCTTTGATTTTGATCACTGCACCAGTTTGAGGATTGCGGCCATTGCGGGCAGCTCTCTTAGATACTGAGAAAGTACCGAAACCTACAAGTGTAACTTTACCACCGCCTTTCAAAGTTTTGGTGATAGCAGTGATGAATGAATCAAGAGCAGCGTTTGCTTGCGTCTTTGTGATGCCAGCGTCGTCTGCGAGCTTAGCGATCAATTCGGCTTTGTTCATGTTTGAAAATTTAATTGGTTTGTGTGTAACAAATTTAGATGCTTTTTTATTCCAACAAAATTTTTTTTAATTTTTTCTTTTTTCTGTGATTCAGTCCTGTTGGGCATTTACAACGATTGATATTGAATGCCTATTTCTGAAATCAGCACTAAAATCTTCTGAAACCTACTCTGGTAAAGGGTTTCATGGTATTGTCAAAATCAAACATCTTGAGTGATGCATTGAAAGGTTTAGTGAAATTCAGCAACAACGCGACTTTCAAGCGAATTATTCTTATCCACACTTATTGCACAGTTTCCATGAGCGTCCGAAAACCCATTACTTGGTCACCCCATTTCTCGTTTGCTTTTTGTCTAAGTGCAGGTGCATAATCACTGATGTATTTTTTATAATCGGATAAGCTTTCAGCATAAAATTGAAATGCATATGTGATGCCTTCGGTTTGATCCACCTCCATCAGTCGCATGATCCTGTGATGCGTAAAGAGTCCACTTGAAAGCATTGCCGGTACATGCTCAAGTTTCATCCAGTCCAGCCATGCTTGATTGATTGTATGTGAAACGAGGTAGGTGATATTGTATAGATACATGTTAGATGTCAATTTCAAGGTAAACGGGACAATGATCGCTGTGTTTAATATCCGGATAGATTTCAGCATCTTTTATTTTCTTGGTCAAATCCTTGGTCACGTTGATATAATCTATTCTCCACCCCTTGTTGTTCAGGCGGACACTTGGAAAACGCTGACTCCACCATGAATAGCGATGTGGCTCTGCATGTACTGATCGGAACGTATCTGTCCACCCTGAAGCAAAAAAATCATCCATCCATGCTCTTTCCTCCGGTAGAAATCCGGTAGAATTTTTATTTCCCTTCGGGTCATGGATGTCAATTTCCTTGTGCGCAATATTATAGTCACCGCAAAGAATCATGCCATTGTAATGATGTTTAATGCTGTTCAAATAGGTCTGCATCTCTTCCAGCCACTGCATCTTGAATGACTGCCTCTCATCACCGGATGTGCCGGATGGAAAATAGGCATTGATGAGCAATTTCTTGCCAAATTGAAGTTGTATCACCCTTCCCTCATCATCACTTTGTGAATTACCGTTGCCATTTACAACTTTATCGGGTTTGATTTTTGTAAATACTGCCACACCACTGTACCCTTTTTTGCTCGCACTGAACCAATAGTCATGATAGCCCAATGCCTGTATGGCTTTCACATCTACATCCTCTTTACTTGCCTTGGTTTCTTGAATACATATGATATCAGCAGGATCGGTTTTTAACCAATCAATAAATCCTTTCTTGATCGCTGCACGAATACCGTTTACGTTGTAGGAGATGATGCGCATAGGATCAAGTTGTAGTGGTTGTAATAGTTGTAGTTGTTGTAATGGTTGTCATGGTTGTCGTGCTTGTTAGCTGACTGAACTCAAAATTAACACAAAAGGTAAGTAGAATTTAATAACCAAAATTATCAGAAACCTGCGCTAATTTGATCACAACGAAAACAATGACAACAACGACAACCATTACAACAACTACAACTATTATAACTCCAATATCGGCCTCAACCACTTCTCCGCTACTTCTAAGTCCATGCCTTTTCTGGAAGCGTAGTCTTCGAGTTGATCCTTGTTGATTTTTCCAACGCCAAAGTATTTGGAGGAAGGATGTGCAAAATACCATCCGCAAACAGATGAGGCTGGATACATGGCCAGTGATTCTGTGAGGGATATGCCAACTTGATTGGTTGCATCCAACAGGTGAAAGAGTTTTTTCTTTTCGGTATGATCCGGACATGCTGGATAGCCGGGAGCGGGACGTATTCCGGAATAATTTTCTTTGATCAGTTCCTCGTTGCTAAGCGACTCATTTTGATCGTATCCCCAATATTCTTTTCTAACTTTTTCATGCATGTACTCAGCCAGGGCTTCTGCCAGTCGGTCTGCCAATGCCTGCAGCATGATCTTGTTGTAATCATCATGCGTTGCTTCAAATTCCTTTATCTTCTTTTCAATTCCATGAATGGTTACTGCAAATGCACCAATGTGGTCCTGTTTTGAACTTGATGCCGGGGCAATGTAGTCAGCCAATGAATAATTGGGCTGCCCTTCAGCTTTTTTTATCTGCTGGCGAAGGAATTGCAATGCAATGGTTTCTTTCGCATCTTTATGTATGACTTCTACTGAATCTTTTCCATTGCTGTTGGCAGGCCAAAAACCAATCACTGCTTTGGGTATCAGCCATTTTTCAGATGCAATGCTTTCTAACATAGCTGTTGCATCATTGTACAACTTGGTTGCTTCCAATCCAATTGTTGCATCCGAAAGGATGGCAGGATATTTTCCATGCAATTCCCATGCAATGAAGAATGGAGTCCAGTCGATGTAAGGAATCAGCGTGTCGATGGAGACATCACCCATTAATTTTTTTCCTGTAAAACTTGGAGGAATCAATGTAGTTGTCTCCCAATCAATGGTTGTCTTATTATCAACTGCTTTTTCGTAAGTCAGCAGTTCTTTGCTTGTTTTTTTATTGGCGAACTCCTCTCTGAGTTTCGCATAATCTCCGCTGAGGCTTGTCAGGAAGGAAGATTTCTGTTGATTCAAAAGGGAGCCTGCAACTGATACGCTCCTGGATGCATCCAGTACGTGTACAACACCGCCTTCGTATTGAGGGGCAATCTTCAAGGCAGTGTGCATACGAGAGGTGGTTGCACCTCCAATCAGCAGCGGTTGCTTCATTCCTCTTCTCTTCATTTCAGAGGCCACGTGAACCATTTCATCCAAAGAAGGAGTGATGAGGCCACTTAAACCAATGATATCCACGTTGTGCTTTTGTGCCTCATCCAAAATCTTGTCTGCCGGCACCATTACACCCAGATCAATGATTTCATAACCATTGCAGCCCAATACTACACCTACAATATTTTTTCCGATATCATGTACATCCCCTTTTACAGTGGCCATCAATATCTTCCCTGCACTGCTTCCTGCTTTCTTTTCTGCTTCAATGAAAGGGGTGAGCACTGCAACACTTTTTTTCATTACCCTTGCACTTTTTACCACCTGCGGTAAAAACATTTTTCCCAATCCAAACAAGTCACCGATGATGTTCATACCATCCATCAGGGGACCTTCAATCACATCCAATGGTTTTGGATATTTCTGTCTTGCCTCTTCCGTATCTGCATCAATAAATTCAGTAATTCCATTGATCAATGCATGCTTCAGTCTCTCTTCAACACTCCCTTGTCTCCATTCCCCTTGCCCCTTGTCCCTTGTTCCTTGCCCCTTGTCTTTAACGGTTTCAGCAAATGCAATCAACTTCTCAGTAGCCTGGTTCTCGTCGTTGTTTCTGTTCAAGATAACATCCTCACAGAGTTCACGAAGTGTCGGCTCGATTTCATCATATACCACCAACTGCCCGGCGTTTACGATACCCATGTCCATTCCAGCCTTGATAGCATGAAACAGGAATACGGAGTGCATGGCTTCCCGTACATGATCATTTCCTCTGAATGAGAACGAGAGATTGCTCACACCACCTGAAATTTTGATCAGTGGGTATTTTTTCTTGAGCATCCGCGTTGCTTCAATAAAGTCAACACCATAATTATTGTGCTCCTCCAGTCCAGTTGCAACTGCAAAGATGTTTAAGTCGAATATGATGTCCTGCGGAGGAAATCCAACTTGTTCCGTCAATATCTTGTAGGCACGTTCGGAAATGGTAATTCTTTTTTCCAATGTATCCGCCTGTCCATTTTCATCGAATGCCATCACAATGACTGCTGCTCCGAAACTTCTGCAAATCACTGCCTGTTCGATGAATTTTTCTTCACCCTCTTTCAGGGAAATAGAATTTACAACACATTTTCCCTGCACACATTTCAATCCGGCTTGAATGATTGAGAACTTGGAAGAATCAATCATAACAGGAATCTTCGCAATATCGGGTTCACTTTGAAGAAGATTCAGGAAGATCACCATTTCTTTTTCACCGTCCAGCAAGGCATCATCCATATTCACATCCAAAATCTGCGCACCGTTTTCCACCTGCTGTCTGGCAATGCCCAATGCCTCTTCGTATTTTTCTTCTTTGATGAGTCGTGCAAATTTCTTTGAACCTGTTACGTTGGTTCTTTCTCCTACGTTTACAAAGTTGGTTTCGGGACGAATCACCAAGGGCTCGAGTCCCGATAAACGCATATATGGTTTGATGTGTACAGCTTTGCTCATGAGGTTGCAGTCAATTCGGTTTCAACAATCGGCAATTTTCTGGGCGGCAACTTTTTCACATGATCGGCAATATGTTTGATGTGATCTGGTGTGGTGCCGCAACATCCGCCTACAATGTTAACAAATCCCTGTTGTGCCCACTCTTCAATAAAGTGTGCAGTTTCTGAAGGCTCTTCATCGTATTCACCCATGGCATTGGGCAATCCTGCATTGGGATATGCGGAGGTATAGCATGAAGCAATTTGAGAGAGTTCCTCAATGTGCGATCTCATCTGATTCGCCCCCAGTGCACAGTTCAAGCCAATGCTCAGTGGACGCGCATGTTCTACACTGGTGTAAAATGCTTCGAGTGTTTGTCCACTCAATGTTCTTCCAGATGCATCTGTAATGGTGCCGCTGATCATCAATGGCAATTCTTTCATTTGGTGATCTCTGAAGAATTTTTTGATTGCATATATAGCAGCTTTGGCATTCAAGGTGTCAAAAATGGTTTCTACGAGAATCAGATCAATGCCGCCATCCATCAATCCTTTCACTTGCTCATAATAAGCATCGGTTACTTCATCGAATGAAATACCACGGAAACCGGGATTGTTGACATCTGGAGAAAGGGAGAGTGTTTTATTCATGGGTCCAAGAGCGCCTGCAACGAAAGGACCACCTTCATTTTTTTTCTCCGGATGTTTGTTGAGAAATTCATCCACTGCTTTTCTTGCACATGTTGCAGCAGCAACATTGATTTCATAAGCCAGTTCACTCATGTTATAGTCTGCCATGGAAACAGCCTGTGCATTGAACGTATTGGTTTCAATGATGTTGGCGCCTGCCTCCAAGTATTGCAAATGAATGTTTTGGATGATTGCAGGTTGTGTCAGGCAAAGGAGATCGTTGTTGCCTTTTAAATCAGATGGCCAATCAGCAAAACGACTGCCCCTGTAGTCGGCCTCTGTCAATTTATGGCGTTGAATCATGGTGCCCATCGCACCGTCAATCACCAGTATTTTTTCCTTTAATAAACTGTAGATGTCTTTCATGCCTTAAGAGGGTGCAAAGATACATATTAAACAGGGATAAGGCACAAGGGATAAGGCACAAGATAAATCACTAATTTTACGTATGAATTTATCATCAGCGTTGCTTGAGGCGGCTGTCAAAGAGTTTTCAAAACTCCCAGGTATCGGTAAAAAGACTGCATTGCGCTTGGTACTGCATCTCTTGAAACAAGATGAAGCGGATGTTGCGCATTTCAGTGACACGATCAATCAGATGAGGAAAGAAATCAAGTTTTGTAAAACCTGTTTCAATATTTCTGATCAGGATGCCTGTTCCATATGTCTGCATCCATCCAGAAAGAAGGAAGTAATTTGTGTAGTAGAAAATATCAGAGATGTGATTGCTATCGAATCAACCGAGCAATACAATGGTGTATATCATGTTTTAGGTGGTATCATCTCTCCATTGGACGGTATTGGTCCGGAACAGCTCACCATTGAATCGCTTGCAGAAAGGGTACAAAAAGAAGGTACCAAAGAGATTGTATTTGCTTTGAATCCCACCATTCAAGGGGATACCACCATTTACTACATACGCAAGAAATTAAACAGTCCATCGCTCAAATACACTGCCATCGCCAGGGGCATTTCTTTTGGAGGTGAATTGGAATATGCAGATGAGATGACACTTGCCAAAAGCATTCGAAACAGATTGCCTGTTGACAGCTATATACAATAGTCAGTTAACCGTTAACTGTTAACAGTCAACATCATTGCAATGTGCTCAGATCGACAGTGAGCTCATTCTCCCAATTGGGACGAACATTGAATGTTTCTTTTCTTGCAACGACTCTTTCAGGCTGTATTTTCTTCCAATAATTTCCAGTATCCCATTTACCGTTTTTATTGGAATCAAAGAGGATGGAAATTTCAAAATCACCAGGCAGGATAAGAGGTATTGTATAATTTTTTTGAGCAAGGCTTTGTTGATAGTAAATAGTATTGTCTTTTTTCAACATCAATACTGGATGTGAAATGGTATCCAGGTTGTCAATCTTTATTTTGATGGTTCCATAATCAGATGCTCTATTTGCAGAGAATGCGATGGTATCCGTTTTCATGTATTTGTTATCCATGGTATCGGTCGCAACATCTTTTTCAATCACAAGGTTGTATTCGGCACCTTCGACCCATTTGTGGGCAAGAATGATTTTCTTGTTGGTACTGTCTCTTGATATTTTCAGTGATTGATTGGTCTTGAATGTTTTATCGTACAAACGAATTTTCCCACTGTCAAACATCTTAAAGGGATGTACACTGGTAAGTGTAAAATCTCCCAAGATATCCTGTTTGTTGGCATCAAGGTTGTTGATCAAACGCAATCTTTTGTCTTCGTCTTTTTTGCTGGATGTGGCGGCTGCCGGTTTTTTCGGCGGACTCACTTCATAAAATTGTTCAAATGCATAGAGTCGTGCTACGGTATCTTTTCCGATTTCAAGTGGTTTATCGAGGAAGCCGATCAGCTCACTGACCTGATCATATTTTTTTCCTCCATCATTGTCTTTGATCGCAAATAGATTGTATTTGCCTGGTTGGAGGTTGCTGAAAATGAAACTGCCATCTCCCTTCAACCTGGAAAAATAACGCGGTTTTTCTTTTGCAACTGCTGAGTCATCCAGGTTTCTGTGCAAGACCACGATGATGGTGCTGTCAATTTTTCCTGTTTCAGCAATGATTACATTTCCGGTCAGGTATGCCGAATCAATGTAACTGCCAGTTGAAAAAGTATAATTCAGATTTCTTAAAATATTGTTTTCATTGATGTCGCGTACCGATTCGCCAAAATCAATCCGATAGGTTGTGTTTTCTTCGAGGGTGTCTTTAATTTTTATCGTAACCGTTTTCAGTTTGCTTTCGACAACAGGGTTGTATTTTGGCAGCGGAGAAAAAGTAACTTTCTCAAAAGGGTTATCCAGACTTACATACTCATCAAATGTTAAAATTATTTTATCTGATTTGAATTGAGTGGTTTTGTAATCAGGGAAAGCTATCAGCAACTTTGGAGGAATGCTGTCTTTTGGTCCGCCCGTTGGGGGCACCTGTTGGCCGCATCCTACAGCTATAAAGCCCAGTAAGACTAAAATAAAAAGTCTGTTCATGTGAAGGAGTAAAATTAACGATAATGCAGGTCATTTTCTCATGAATGCACCAAACTTGCAACACAAAACTTACAACTCTTCTGGCTGATTTTCTGCTGCAGATGTATCAAGCTTATTTGTTTTCACAAAATTGCACCAGTGACAGTCATCTTCCCCGCAGCCGGTATAAAAATCTCGTGCCTGTATGCGGCTCCAAACATGTTGGATTTGATCGCGCAATGCTTTGGTGTCATCTGCTGTGATTTGAACCCTGATGGACTTGATTTCTTTTTTGGCGTTGGGTTCTATAAAATCAAATTCTGTACTCACCACCTGGTACTTGCCCAATTCATAATGATCAATCAGCACTTTGTAAAAAACTGCTTGGCGCCAATAGTCGCCTCCATGCGGAGGAAGTTCTGCCGGTGTTTTTAATTTTTCTTTTGCCTTATCAGGATTCCCGGTTTTATAGTCAACTACATTGACCAGGTGACCATCAAATTCCATTTTGTCGATCTTCCCTTTCAGTGGGATATCATCCACCAGTACATTCCTGATGTTTTTTTCAATGGAGACAATTTTATTAAAATCATTGATTTTTTTGTCATAGTATTTTGATAAAACATCTTTTCCATATTCCAGTCTTCTATCAAACTCCTCTTTGGTAAAACTTTCTCTGTGTTTGTAGAGGTACATTACAAAATCCTCCTGCAATGTTTCTTTTGACGGGAATGATTTATTCGGATGGTTTTTCATTTTATTGAAAAATTTATCCAGCGCATCGTGAATGCCTGATCCAAATTCCAATGTTTCATTTTTGGGAGATGGGATGCGTATCAGGTTTTTGTAATAAAATTCAAGTGGACATTTTAAATAATTGTTCAGTGCAGTAACATTCATTGAAAACTTATCCAGCGCTTTGTCGATGATGTCTGTATCCATTTTTTCAATCACAGGAGCTGTAGCCGATATCAATCTGACGCAATTGTAGGCATACATTGTTTCATCATCCAACTGAACTGGTATTTCTTCCAGCTGTTGACTTTCTCTGATTTCCTCAACAAATTGACTCGACTCCATTCCTTTGCCGTCCTTGTTTTGTTGAGCGTAAGAAATAATCAAATCGGTTTCTGCACGGGTTACTGCTACATAAAACAATCTTCTCAATTCCTCTTCAATGCTCGATGGAATATTTGAGATGAACAATGTATCAGGCAATTTGTATCCGTTGTTGTTCACGCTTTTCTTTTCCCAATACAATGCATTGGATCCAGCCAAGAACACATGCTTGTACTCCAAACCTTTGGATCCATGTGCTGTCAGTAGATTCACACCTTTCTCATTTCCGCCAACCTGTACGATGGGCAGGCGAATGTTTTCATGTTTCATCAGTTGAATCACCTTGACAAATTTTTTGAGATCCATGGATGGATCTTTTTTTGTTTCATCTTTCATGAAATCAAAAAACGCGGTAAGCACCTGCAGTTGCCAGTGGCTGTCGCTTGCCTGCATGATCACGGATAGGAGTCCGGTATCGTGTATCACCCTCTCCAACAGTTGTTGCAAGGTAACATTGTGGATGGCCGCTATCAATCCCTCGATCACCTTTCCCGCCAGTGCCAATTCATCAGATATATTTTTTTCAAACAATGATGCGGAAACAGTATTTGTTTTTTCATCTATGATCTTCCTGAAGCCTGCTTCTTGTTTTTTGAATCGTCTCTCTGTGTTTTCTATACTGAGTGTGGCAATTTCCAGTGGCTTGATGTTGAACCAGTCGAAGTGTAAAATTTCAAAGAGTCTTTCATCGCCACTGAATGGCATATCCATTTCAGCTTCCAGGTATTCAAAGAGTAAAATGATTTTTTTTACCAGGGTATTGGACAATAAGTTGAGGCTGCGTTTGCTGTAATAGGGGATGTTTTTATTTTTTAGAAAATCTGCCAATTCTTCACCATACAAGTTTTCACGGTAGATGACCGCAATTTGACGGGGTTCAACGCCTTTTTGAATGAGGTGATCTATCGCTGTGGTGATTCCAATCATTTCTTCTCTGGGCGTTCTGTAGGCGTGTATGACAGGTTTTTGCAGGTTAGACTGGATTGAAGTGTTTGCTGCAACCAGGTTCTTATCGAGTCCTTCGATATGATGAATCAGCCTCTCATTATTTCTGTCGATCAACGATTTTGCACTGTCCAGAATGGTCTGTGTTGAACGATAATTTTCCTGCAGTAAAATTGTTTTGATATCAGGATACTTCTTCTTGAAAGAAAGCATGTTTTCGACATTTGCTCCCTGGAATCGAAAGATGGATTGATCATCATCGCCCACAACAAAAATATTCGGGTCATCCCAATAATTGATGAGCAGCTCCACCAATTTATTCTGTGTACCACTGGTATCCTGGTATTCATCCACCAGCACATATTGAAATTGTTCCTGGTATTGAGCGAGCAGGTTTTTGTTTTCATGAAATGCTTTGATCACCCAATTGATCATGTCGTCAAAATCATATCTCCTCCGTTCGTGCATGAGTTGCTGGTAATGTTCAAATTCTTTTACCGCAGCTTCCAGCTTGCTCATGCGTTCCTTCTCTTCATTCAGTTTTTCAATTTTTAGATCTCCAGCATTGAAATGTTTGTATTTTTTCTTGTATATGAACTCTTCTCTGTTGGGTAAATCTTCGATGTACGACTGTATGGCATTGTTGATATGAATGGCCCCCCATCCTTCTCTTTTCATGGTGCTGAAAAGTTGACGCAGATTTTTCGTTTCATAGTAAACATCGCTTCGATATCTTTTCAGAGGATGACCATGCGGAAATCGATCAATCAGTATCCTCATGAGTTCAATGGCTTCTAATTCAGAAATGGGATCCAGCGTATTTTTTTCAAAGAAGGAAAGGTTGTCTTGTATGACCTGATTGCAAAAGGAGTGGTAGGTGTGGATATTGACCTTGTATGCATCAGTGCCAATCATGTTGAGCAAACGCTTGCGCATGGCCAATGCTCCTGCATCTGTATAGGTCATGCAGAGGATATGTTGCGCCTGGGTATCGGTTTCCAGGAGGATTTTTCCAATGCGGATCGCTAAAATTTGTGTTTTCCCCGTTCCGGGTCCAGCGATAACCATTACCGGTCCCTCGATGGCATCCACCGCCTCCTTTTGTGCTTTGTTCAGAGAGTGGTATGCTTTTTCGAAGGGGGACATTTAAGTTGTAAGTTGTAAGTATTGGATATTTAGCATTTCAAGGTACAACTTCTTCCCATTTAATATGTTATAGATGTGTTGTCTAACATACAACTTATAACCTACAACTTACAACTTCTATGGTCTACTCCTTAAAACAAACCCAATTCCTCCCTATCTCTCTCGACGAAGCATGGGATTTTTTCTCGCACCCCAAGAATCTGGCAGTAATGACTCCCGGTTATTTGAATTTAAAATTTACCAATGAATTGTTTGGTGATGCAATGTATCCTGGTCAGGTGATCACCTACAAAGTAAGGCCCGTCTTAGGCATTCCATTGTTTTGGATGACTGAAATAACCCATGTGGATCCCAAGAAATTTTTTGTGGATGAACAACGTGTGGGTCCGTATTCGTTATGGCATCACCAGCATCATTTCAAGGTGGTGGAAGGGGGAGTGGAGATGACTGACATTGTGCATTACAAGGCTCCGCTCGGTTTCCTTGGAGATATTGCCGTTGCATTTTTCATCAAGAAACAGCTGGAAGGGATATTTGAGTTCAGAAGGAAGAAGGTGGAGGAATTGTTTTGACAATTGTCAACCGACAACTGTTAACTGTTGACGGTTAACAGTTACCCCGGCATCCTTGAAATATACTTCTCGATTTGTTTGATTTGGTCTACCACTTGTGCAGTGGTTGGCTTTTGCGCCTTGGCTTTTTTGAAGAAATCTTTCGCTGCACGGAATTCTCGCTTTTGCATCATGATTTGACACATTTGCAGGTAAGCCATGGAGAGACTTTCATTGTCTGGGATTCCTGCACGAATGGCCTGTCTGATCAGACTTTCACCCTCTTTCATATTTCCTTTTTGCATGGCCATCATACCCAGCTGGAGTTTGTTGGCACCTTCTGCTTCCTTCATTGGGAGTCCCAAATCCAGGCTCTTCTTCATGTGCTTTTCAGCAGCGTCAAAGTCCTGCTTGGTCATGGCAATGTTCCCTTTGAGGGTATAATATACCGAGCGAACAGGCTTATATAATAGGTTAGGAAATTGGATGCCGTTCAGGATTTTTTCAGCTCCTTCAAAATCGCCGTTTTCGAGGTATTCCTGGATCAGGCGCAGGGGACCGATAAAAAAGTGGGTGAAAATGCAGAGCACTCCAATGAGATAAAGTGCGAAAGAAGGCCAGAATCCTGACGTATAGTTTACCAAGACTGCGGCCAGCAATGAAATGATGCCGATTTGCAGTCTGTATCTGATGAAAAAGTTATAAAGTTTCATGGGGAGCGAAGTTACATTAAAAAGGGACAAGGCCTGCCTGCCGAAGGCAGGGACAAGAAGGAGCGAGGGGGGTGGAGGGTGAAGGGTGAAGGGTAGAGGAAAATAATATTGAATGCGTTTTTGTATATTTAGATCAACGATTCTATATGAAGCACATATTTGCCATATTGATTTTGAGCGCTTTTCATATTAAAAGTTTTTCTCAATCAAAGCCTGTTTTTAAGATCAATCATGCAGCTGTTTATGTAACTGATCTCAAACGGTCAGGGGAGTTTTATATAAAAATTCTGAATCTTGATACCATACCCGAACCTTTTCACGACAACCGTCATATTTGGTTAAGTATCGGGAACGGCGTTCAGTTACACATCATTCAGGGGGCGCAAAAGGAGAAAGAATATTTTCAGAACAATCATTTGTGTTTCAGCACTGATGATGTTGTGTCATTCAGTAAAAAATTAGACGAACACAAAATTGCTTGGTACAGCGCAAGAGGAGAAGCATTCAAAATGACCAATCGCGTCGACGGCGTACACCAGGTATTTCTCAAAGATCCCGATGGATATTGGATAGAGGTGAATGATGCGAAATAACTTATTAAGGTGTTTAACTATGATTATCCGACTTGTTTTACTATCTGCTTTCTTTTTAAGTTGTACGAATAAAACAGGACTGGATGAAGTGGACGATTATTTTAAAAAGTGGAATAAGCTTGGTATCACCGATTATGAATTTACATTGAGGGTGAACTGTTTTTGCACATCAGAGACCATCGGTCCACATAAAATTGTAGTAAAAAAGAATTCAATCGTTTCTGTGAATGGAATACCATACGACCCCAACACACATTTTTCTGTAAAAACAATTGAGCAGCTATTCACCTATATTCAAAAAACACTCGCTGAAAAGCCCGTGCAGAAAACACTGGCATTTGATGCTCAGTATTTTTATCCTACTAATGTATACTTTGATATGTCAGAAATGATCGCTGATGAAGAAATTGGGTATATCGTGACTGATTTCAAGCCACTCTGATTACTCGAATTCTAGCTCGTTGACATACATCTCCCACTCTAATCCCAGTTGGCAGAGCTCAGGATAGAGGATGATCTCCACCTCGTTTTGCATAAAAATATGTTCCTCAATGTTTTGCATTCGGCATTCAATCGTAGAATAATAAACAACGAATGAAGCTTTTTGTTCATTGATATTGAAGAACAAATAGGATTTATATAAACGGAATGTATTAGTTGCTGATTATGATGGTTTTATATCCCATTTGAAACTTTCCTGATTTGTCCAGTCCACGCGCAATAAATTGGTAAGTCCCCACAGCATCTGATGTTTTGAATGTTAATACGGCACTGCCCCTGAAATCTGATGGTATATCACTCTTTTTGAAAACAAGGTTTCGGAAATCAGGCATGGTTGATAATGCGTTCTTTTGTAATGCGGGCTCAAGCATGGTGCTCTTCTGTAAACCAGTGATGGTAAATGCACGATCGGCATCTGAGATTTTCAAGCTGCCCATATCATTGCGATAGGTCTTGAAATGTACGATTCCATCAAACTCATGATTACCCAGTATGTACTTGCGATACACCACATCAATCGATTTGATCAAGAGGGGGTCAGATTCCAGTAGTTCCTTTGTATTGGAATAAGGTATCCCGTCTATAAGTATCAGAGGTTCATTATTGAAGAAATATCTAAATGGGATATTCAGCACCTGTAGGATTGCCAGGTCTTTATTTTTTTTGACGCGCACCTCTGGAATGATCTCCGCAATGACTTCTTCCATGTTGGGGAAACGAACATATTCATCCAGGTAATACCTGATATCAGGCTTGCCATAAAAATCGGTTGTATCTGTTGTTTTGTTTTCAATTGTCCTGTGCAGGTTGGCATAGAATTGCTTGGTAATATTTAAATGCATTAATCTCGATTCAATAGCAGATCTGCTTGCTTCATCCAGTTTCAAACAAGGAAATATTATGGGTGTTGTATTTGATTTTGACTGTGATTCGAATACAATTCCTTTTTCATTGCTCAGGATATGCAATACAATTTCATTTGTTTCATATTTATAAGGAAAAATGAATTTTACCATTCCTTTGTCATCTGTATTGCCGATGGCAATGGTGGCTGAGCTCCCTTTCAATGCTGCAAGCACAGGCAATTCCGCAACAGGGTTTCCATTTTTTTTGGCAGTGAAAATAAATCCCTTTCCTTCTGTAAAGCTTTCATTGGTTTCGTTGTGTTTGTATTCAGTGTTGAAACCATTGACAGCTTGCTCATAGATTGCGTTGAGCTCATCATATTTTATCACCGAGACGTACACATCTTTTATTTCAGTCAGTCCAGTCAGGGATGTTTTTACTTCACTTCTTGGAGTATACGCTTCTTTATCTGTGTAAACATTGACTGAGGATACAGTTTCTTGTTTTTTTCCGGGGGTAAAATTGCAACCGATCGAAGGGGGAATCTTTGGATGAATCACCATGATTGGAAACAATGCCGTTTTTACTGCCATACCAGGGGTATATGCATCCAGGAAATAATAGTCAGATGGGAGGTTGCTTGGGACTGTTATCAGTCCGCAGAATTTATTCCCATTGTGAACCACTTCTGCTTCCACTTTTTTATTTCCATTTCTGTCAAGCAACTGTACGGTTAAGGTTTTTGAGACAGGTTTCCCATTTTGCATAAGACCGTCAAACCATATGTCTTCACCTGTAATAAAAATCTGCTGATCTCCCCATAACCTGATGCTTGCATCTTGGGCGCCGGCTAAAAATGCTGTATTGCATATCAATATGAATATCACAAGACGTCTGATCATGTTACCAAAATGAAGGTTTTACAACTGTACCGCCTGAAAATCGACAATCGATGCAGGTTTTCATTGCCACTCCGAATCCGCCTCCTGTTATCAGGTAAGCAACATTGTAGGATGGGTAATTTTTCAGAAAAGCCTCTGCTGCAAAAGCAGTAGGAAATTCATATGCTTCACATACATCGTCCTGATTTTTCGTTGGCCACAGGTTCATGGCTGAGTTCATCACAAACAATCTCTTTTCCGACTGGGTTCCCACTGATACGTATCCAACGGCTTTTCTGCTGGCGTCATTTACGCAAACAATATTTGTGGGAAGTTGAGATGGCTGGGGATCAAAAAGGGTTCCTGTTAGTTCAGTATTTTTTTTCAAAATATTCCAAAATTCATAGGCCTCTTTTGATAGTGTTATCTGTTTAACAAGGATGCTGTATCGAACATAAAGTTTCTCAGATCGAAAAGGTACCGTCGTAATATTTTTATAACTGATTACATCATTGCTGAGCGCAGTGCTGTTGTCAACTATGATATTGGGTGCGGGCGCTGTTTTCCAGCAAATAAATGTTTGCTCATCGGGGGTTCGTGGAACGATCCTGCCATTTACATAATTGTGATATGAATCGAACCATGCATGCCTTTCCCAAGTCTCTTCAAAATTCCATCTGTAATACCTGCTTTTGTTTTTATCATCATGCGTATGTACAAAAACGCTCATTCCCTCTTCCACTTGTTTAAATGTAAGGCTGTCAATGGCAGGTGTTATAGCTGGCTCCTGAAATCCGGTTTGATATATCTTTCCGTCCGTTGTCTGTATTTTCAGAGAAAGTGGCTTGTCCGTGGGCAAATTCAAAATGGATTTGTAAATACCTTTACCCAATTGGGGGACCTGCCATTTCGCACCGTCCTTTGATATGATTTCCACCTGTGCATTCAATTCTGGGATGCTGTCCTTTCCCTGTAATGTTTTGAGTCTGCTCAAATAAAAAGAATTTTCTGCATTGTTTCCAGCGATCACATCGCCTTCTACTATCAATATAGTAGTATTGGGTTTGGTATCGGGCAGCTCCAAAGGTTTTGTACATCCTGCATACAAAAGCCCCATCATCCATATCACAATCAGGTGTCTCAATTGAATTTCAAATTAAATGTTACAAATGGAATAGGATTTGCAAAAACAGACATCTGGTATCCTTTCACCTGTCTGTTGGTTACTATGAAATATACAGAGTAAGGATTGGATCTTCCAGTAATATTGTAAACACCAAATGTCCATGAACCATGAACTTTTTGTGTCACCTTGTGATTGTTTTCGATGATTACAGACAAATCTGTTCTGAAAAAATCTGGAATCCTGAATGCATTTCTCTCTGAGTACAATACCCGTTGCGCACCTCCCATGTTGAAAACGCCGATTGGATAGGTGATGGGTCTTCCTGTACTGTACGTAGAGGTGAGTGAAATACTGAATCGTTGAGTGAATCTGTAATTTCCTACCAGACTCGCTATATGCGGCTTGTCAAAGTTGGCGGGGTAAAAATTTCCGCCGTTGATGGTTTCTCCTGCAATGGGATCGTCTACTTTCAGGAAAGTTCTCAGATACGTATAGCTAATCCAGCCATTGAGTTTTCCAACAGGCTTCTTGTATAAAAACTCAATACCGTATGCCTTGCCTTTTGTATTGATCACATCTCTTTCCAATGTATTGTTTAAAATCAGTTTGGCACCGGATTTGTAATCGAGGTAATTGAAATTCTTTTTATAATATGCCTCAATGGATAGTTCATCCCCTTTGTTTCCGGGCTGTGTATAAAATCCAAGTGATACCTGGTGTCCCACCTGTGGCTTGATGAATTGATCACTCAGTTTCCATATGTCGGTAGGTGAAAGTGCAGTTGTATTGGTGATCATGTGGATATACTGACGCAAGCTGTTGTAGCTCAGCTTCAATGATGTTCTGGGAGTGATAAGATACCTGGCAGATACCCTCAACTCCGGACCATGATAGGTTTGTATTGTTTCACCGTTTTGATATTGTACCGAATCAATCACGGCTGATGATGTTCTGGGTATACCCGGACTGTACTCATATGATTTCTTTGGACCTGCAAATCGATAAAAACTGTAACGCAAGCCGCCTTGCAATTGAATTTTATTGTTCACCCTGTATTGGTCGCCCAAATAAACAGAGGATTCTGTACCCTTTTCCTTTTCAACAAATGTCGATTTGACCAGCGATGCAGGATTGGATGGGGTCAGCGAACCTGGGTCCAGGTTGTATATCATATGTTGGAAGCCAAAATTGATTTCATGTTTATTGTTTGGAATAAATTTGAAATCTGATTTCCCACTGATTTGCTGGATGCCAAATTTCAACAGGAAACCGTCTTTGGGATTGTTGCTGCCATCTACAGAATAATCATACTGATCAATACCCGCGGATAAAACATTGTAGAATTTATCTGTGAAATTATGCTTCCACTTGATCCGTGCATTTTTGTTCTGGTATGCATAGGTAGAATCCTGATTCAGGCGGAATGCATCGCTGCTGATATATCCTGAAACAAACAATTTGTCTTTTTCAGAAAACTCGTGTGTCAGGTTGATCATCAAATCTGCAAAAGACACCTTGCTTTTTTTAAAAGTAACATCCGGCAAGTATTGTAGAAACCAATTGGAATATGTCGCTCTGCCGCCTGCTAAAAAAGTTGTTTTTTCAGAGCCCAAAGGACCTTCCATGGTGAATTTGCTGGTCAACGGACCTATACCGACCGTTCCTGTAACTTTTTTTGCATTGCCGTCCTTGGTACTTACATCCATGATGGATGAAATTCTTCCTCCCAATCTTTCTGGTATCGCACTTTTATATAATTCCAGTCCACGAATGACTTCAGGATCCACTGCCGAGAAAAATCCAAACAGGTGCGTTGGATTGTAAATCGTCATATCATTCAAGAGAATCAAATTTTGATCAGCAGCACCTCCTCTGACATTGTAGCCTGCAGTCCCTTCACCCACAGATGTTACACCGGGCAATGTTTGCAATGAACGAAGTATATCTGTTTCACCCAACACAGCTGGGATTTGTTTGATCGCTCTTATGTTTAATCGCTCCACACCCATTTGCATTCCTCTTACATTCGATTGTTTTTGCGCCACAATCACTGCGGCTTTCAGACTTCTCACCTCTTCATTCATTTCAATATCCATTCTTCCATTACCCAGGATATTCAATTGTCTTGTTATTTCTTTCATGCCGATGCTGCTCACTTTCAACAGCTGCCTGCCTTTGGGGACTGTTATCGAAAAAAATCCGAATGCATCTGTTGAAACGCCTCCCTGATTTCCATCAATCATAACAGAAGTTGAACTGAGGGGCTCTCCATTTTTTGCATCTCTGATATAACCTGAAATGATGGCAGTGGGGGCATTGTTGTTTTTGGTGCCAATGGTGTATACCTTGTTGTCAACATCAGCCAGTACGATGTCGGCTTTATCGTCTTCTGTTTTCCGGTTCGCTGTTTGATCACCCGTTTGCGAAAAAAAATCTTTCGAGAGAGCTGTAAACACACTGCTTCCTCTTGAAATGATTACTCTTTTGTAGGGATCTTTATAATAGCTCAGTCCGGTGCCATCCAGTAAGTTTTTGAGGATGGTATCCAACGATCCATCTGCTGAACTTATGATCAATCCTTCTGTATGCTTTGTGTCGTATAGGAAACGAACATCGAATTTTTTTTCAAGCACATGAACAAGACTGTCAAATGGTGAAACCTTTTGGGCGTAATCAATCTTTACAATACAAAGCAAAAGCAATATGGAAAATATTTTTTTTACCATCCCTTTGCCTCCATTTCTTGAATCATCAACTTTGATGCTCTGATTGGATCTTTTCTGAAACTCACTCCGTTGTCTTTTAAAACCTTCTTCAAAGCTTTTGCATTTTCTTTTGCTGATGCTAGTATATCTTTTTGTTGCATCACTTGACTGGCTTTCCCTTTTTCAATCAATAAAATATTGTTTTTCAGAACATAAGTATCGGTATTCTTGGTATCAGTATTCAATCTTTTCATCCATTTGACAAGCAGTGTTCTTTTCCCTTCAAAAATCAATTCATAAAATTCACCTGATGGATTATTGAATGTTTTTTTCACGAAGTGATGTTCGTCAACAAAGAATTCATCCAGCATTTCATTGATTAGTCTCAGCTTGAGGAGTCCACGCATATCCCGTACCAACACATAATCATCTTCGCAGTCATAATGCACCTCCATGTTGTGGTACCAGTTTTGTTGGTACTTCACGCTTCCGGCATTTTTGGCAGAAGGGAAAAATGGATCACCCTTGGCGGTATTGAATTGTTTTACATATTCCGCACCGTTGTAGAGCAGGCTGACCGGACCTGTTGTATCAACTGCGGCATCTGCGAACAGGAATGATGGTAAAATATTGATTATCAATAAAATGAGAAGCTTTCGCATGGTCAATATTCCTACAATAAATACATTATATATGTCAATCAATCTTTTAGACGTTTATTTTAAACCTGACTTTCGTTAATTTCAGTCAAGTGCTTTGAACCATTGAGCAATTCAACAGTCTAACAAATATGAAGCAAGCCCCCAAGTCTATTTACATATATATCTTTTTGACCCTTTTCCTATTTTCATGTCAAAAAGAAGACGATTCATCCAGCACAGCTGAACCATACATTGCTGCCGTGCCAGATATGTACAAAAAAATTTACGGAGCTACGAGTATCACAGCAGATGCCAACTTCGTTTATGTGAAAACCAACGGTTTGCCTGACCACAAAAGCGTTTATTACAACGCATCCAATGCATTGTATGAGGGTTTCTCCGGAGCCACTTTCAAAGGAACCAATTTCTCCAAAAATCCAAATTCAATCGCTTCTCAAAGTTATACTTTCAAAATTCCCATAACTCCTGCGGAGGCTGCAACGAAGTCTGCTACTCCTTTGGGTCCTATTGGTGTAGCATTGAACGGCGTACCATTCTTTAATCAATATGCAGGTCCCAATCAACCACTCACAGGAGAAATCGTAAGTTTTGATCAATATTGGGGACACCCTGCACAAAGAGGTGATTACCATTATCATGTTGAGCCCACCTATCTTACCAAAATAAAATATTCAAAATCTGCATTGTTGGGATTTTTGCTTGATGGGTTTCCGGTGTATGGTCCGGAAGAAAACGGAGTCATGGTAACCAACGACAAGTTGGACGCCTATCATGGCCACAAGCATGCCACTACTGAATTTCCGAATGGGATATACCATTATCATATCACGGATGCAGATCCTTATTTGAACGGAAACGGCTTTTATGGTGTTGCGGGTACTGTTACTCAATAATATCTTTTTCTTTTTATTGCTCTCCTTGGGTTGCAATCAATCTCATGTGCCGGTGTTGTACAATCAAACCTTCAATGGACTTGAAGAGGGCGAGTGGAGAAGGTATCATGAGAATGGTATGCTCAAAGAAAAGAGATTTTACAGGCATGGTGTAAAAGTTGGCTTGCTGAAAACATGGTGGGATAATGGGCAGTTGCAGGTATTGTATCGTTTTAAGAACGGAGAATACGACGGCACTTGTTTTGAATGGAATCGAAATGGTGTGATGACCAAAAAAATGCATTATACATTGGGTGTTGAATCAGGGGAACAAAGACAATGGTATGATGACGGCTCAGTAAGATCAAACTATGTGATGGTCCGTGGGAGAAGATTCGGACTGCTTGGAACCAAAAATTGCATCAATGTCAAAGACAGCCTTGATCGTTTTTAGCGTACTCTTTATTTTGGGGTGTAAAACATCTGAGAAAGATGTACTCCCTTATTACAACGATCCATCATTCACTCCTGTGTTCCTGAATGCATCTGATGCAAGCAAGAAAATATCTCACCGCATTGGAAACTTTGTCTTCACTGATCAGCTTGGACGGCCATTTGATGCAGAACTGCTCAACGGAAAGATTCATGTCGCCAACTTCTTTTTTACAGGTTGTGGCAGCATTTGTCCGGGTATGATGCAAAAACTCTCTGCTGTTCAGCAAGCAGTCATGAGTGACAATATCACTTTTCTATCATTCAGTGTTACTCCCTGGTCGGATAGTGTCCCGCGGTTGAAGGCATATGCTGATTTGCACAATATCGATGATCAAAAATGGAAGTTGCTGACAGGAAAAACTTCGGAGATATACCATGTAGCAAGACGATTCTATTTTGCAGAGGAAGCCTTGGGCTTTACCAAAGACAGTACAAATTTTCTACATACAGAACATGTTTTGCTCATCGATGGAAAGAGAAGAATTCGAGGAATTTACAATGGAACAATTCAATTGGATATGAACCAGTTGATCACGGATATCCGTCTGTTGCAATCAGCATCAACAGAGGATTAATGCATATATTTGAGAAATTATTTCAGTGAAGTCATATCGACATCTGCTCGCATTCGTTTTGATGCTGCTGCCTTTTGCGTATGCGGCATATCTTTTTCCTTACCTGCCTTACAGGATTCCTACTCATTTCAATGCATCTGGTGAAGTGGATGCATGGGGACATAAATCCACTATTTTTCTTTTGCCTTCGATCATGGGAGGTACAAGTATTTTCGTTTATTTTATTTTGATCAATTCAAAAAAATTAGATCCCAAACGATACGAAAAAACAGATGATGGCGTCTTGAAAAATTTTGCTCTGTACACTGTTTTATTTCTGACTGTATTGAGTATGGTGATTCTTTATGCAATATCACATGTGGGTGTAAAGATTGATAAACTCCTGCTCCCTTTGCTGGGATTGGCCTTTGGTTTGTTCGGGATCTACATGCCAAAGTTGAAGCAGAATTATTTTGCTGGATTGAGACTTCCTTGGACGCTGGACAGCGAGAGGAATTGGAATGCCACACATGCCTTTGCAGGAAAAGTATGGACTGTTGGAGGATTTCTTCAATTTATTTTGGGACTCATCCTAGATGGGGGCATCATGTTTCCTTTGTTCATATCCCTGGTTATTTTGATGGTATTGTTGCCCTCGGTTTATTCTTATTTGTTTTTTAAGAAAGAGAAAGCAGCATGATGAATTTCAGGAAACCAGTGCTGTTTTCAATTGCTCTTTTTCTTCAAATTATTTCTCTTGCTCAAGAGGATAGTATTTACAGAAAGTGGAATCATAAGAAAAATATTTTCACACTCGGGATGTATAAACAACCGGGTAATGACTCAATGGTTGATGTTTGGGATGGATTTGAACGTATACTTGGCATTAAAAAGAAAAGAGAAGAGACAATCTTGTCAAAGCCTCAGATATCCTTTATTCCAAGTGTAGAGTACAGCATCATTACAGGATTGGCGGCTTCCATCAATTCAAATATCGTATTCCCCAAAAAGGTCAACAACGCATCTTTCATCTACTTTGATCTAAAAAGAACAGTCAAAAAGCAAACCATTGTCGAACTGGTTTCAAACATGTGGTTCGCAAACGATCGTTTCAATCTAAGCACAGATTGGAGCATCATGCGTTTCCCACAAAAAGATTTCGGATTGGGGCCTCAATCAACCCTCCAACTTTTTGATCAGCTTAATTATTCTTACTTGAAACTCCATCAGACAGTTTCAAGAAAAATTGCGCGTGATTGGTATGCAGGTATTGGTTTGAGAATGGATTATTTCTGGCGTGTTTCTGATACAACCCTCAGCAACAAGCCGGTTGTTGGATTCAGGGAATATGGTTTCAGTCAGTCATCCCTTTCAAATGGACTCTCATTGAATCTCTTGCATGATACAAGACGAAATGCTGTTCATCCTTTGGCGGGTGAACGTTATTTTCAAATCATTTTGAGAAACAGTTCAACAATGTTTGGCAGTTCCTCTCAATGGTCATCACTGATGCTGGATACCAGAAAGTATATTTCATTTCCACGATCCTCCAACAATATTCTAGCATTTTGGTCATACAATGTATTGACATTGGGAGGCAAGCCCCCCTACCTGGTACTGCCTCACACTGCTGTTGATCCCTTCAAGAATACAGGCAGGGGGTATATTCAAGGCAGGTACAGGGGCAGAAGTATGTTGATGCAAGAAATGGAGTATCGCTTCTCTATAACCGAAAATGGATTTTTAGGTGGAGTGGTATATGGAAATGTTCAATCTGTTGCCAATGCAGGATCAAACCGGTTTTCATCCATGATTCCCGGATATGGTGTAGGCATTAGAATTAAGTACAACAAGAAATCCAATACCAATATTGCATTGGATTATGCATGGGGAAAAGATGGTTCCCGTGGATTCTATATGAATTTGGGAGAAGTTTTTTGATGAATGCTTCTCATTTCGACATTGCATACAGATCAACAGTATTTTTTTTCGTGTCGATCATGATTTTTTGAGGACGCAATGCATTCAATTTTTTATCAATTGTGAGATCCAGTGAGTACGTTTTTCTATCATATCGCATGATAGACCCACTCAGCACATCAATGCCCCATCCGAGCAGGTTGCCGAAATTCAGGATGCTTACAACATTGAATGATTTATCCAACGTAAACACGCGGGTCTGATAACCATCTAATTTCATTTCCATCAATGCGTCATTGATATTTCTTTTCATGGGAAAACTGCAAGGGGTCTTGCAAATTTCCAGTCCGTCTTTGTATATGATTGCACCTGAAGGATTGGAGTTGAACTGAATGGTATCTCTTGTGCCGGTGAACAGTGTTGCACAACTTGTGCAAGATATCATGACAATGAGAAGGAGTGTTAGATTTTTCATAAAAGGGTGAATGGTAATATTTGTTCTGGCAAAATTCTGTGATTTTTAATTCATTTCAATACATACAATTCAATAGTAAGTCCACCCATAGACCCTGCCATATTTGAGAAGAAGCAATAGCCTAGAGCACTTTAACAACTTCATCATAAGGGACTCTCATTCGCTCGCCCCAAATACCCTTTTCAGTTCCCTTGCCCACTGAAACAATCATCCCAATTTCTGCTTGGCGTGGAAGTCCGAGGGCCTTTCTTGCCCTGACCTGGTCAAATCCTTCCATGGGGCATGACTCATAACCCTCTGCGGCGATCGACAGCATAAATGTTTGTGCAGCAAGTGCACATGATTTATGTACAACAATTCTGGTTCCATCTACACCTGCCATTCTGGTCATGGGTCTGAACAGAGATATGGCATTGGATACAATCCATCTCAGCACACCCATCAATCCAAACCAATCGTTCGCATAGGCAAAAGGAACGATTTTGGTATAATAATTCAACATGCGTTTTTGGTATTTGTCTGGGATGCCATCTTTGATTTCGGATGCAATATTTTTTTTATGCCATTCCACTCGTTGCCTCCACAAATCTCTTCTCGTTACAAAAGCGATCATGTGCGAAGCAGTCTTTGCAGTATTTTGATTGAGGCATAGAGGGGTGAATTTGTTCAATTGATCTCTGGATTTGATCCAATAAAATTCCCACAATTGCATATTGCTGCTGTTCGGCGATAGGATGGCTCTTTCAAGACTTCTTTGAATGACCTCATCGGGAACCTGTATGGTTTGATCATAAGAGCGGTTGGATCTTCTTTTCAATATGATTTCCTGAAATGAATCTGAAAGCGTTTGCTCCATCTTATATATTTGAATAGGTTAAACCAGGATGAACATAAAAAAGGTTGTTCTCTTGAACAACCTTTTTAAAAAATTATTTGTGCAGATCAAATCGATCCAATTCCATGACTTTGTTCCATGCGGCAGCAAAATCATGTATGAACTTTTCTTTGCCATCTGCACATGCATATACTTCTGCAATGGCTCGGAGTTCGCTGTTGGAACCAAAAATCAGATCAGCACGTGTGGCAGTCCATTTTACTTTTCCAGAACTGCGGTCCTTCCCTTCGTAGCAACCATCTGCATTGGGCTCCCATTTTGTTTGCAGGTCAAGCAAATGTTTGAAAAAGTCGTTGCTGAGTACGCCGGGGTTCTGGGTGAAGACACCATGCTTAGAATTATCATAATTGGTATCAAGCACTCTCATCCCACCGATCAGTGCAGTCATTTCAGGAGCAGATAAAGTGAGGAGTTGTGCCTTGTCAACCAACATTTCTTCGGAATGTGCTGTATGTTTTTTCTTGATATAATTTCTGAAACCATCAGAGGCAGGCTCCAATACACCGAATGATTCAACATCTGTTTGATCCTGTGATGCGTCGGTTCTTCCTGCACGGAATGGAACTTTTATATCTACGCCACCGTCCTTTGCTGCTTTTTCAATTGCTGCACATCCGCCCAATACAATCAGGTCGGCCAGTGAAACTTTTTTATCTCCTGATGATTGGTTGAAGGCAGCTTGTATGGCCTCCAACGCATCGAGCACTTTCGAAAGTTGAGCAGGATTGTTGGCCTCCCAATATTTCTGAGGTGCCAGTCTGATGCGTGCGCCATTGGCACCGCCTCTTTTGTCGGATCCTCTGAAAGTAGATGCAGAAGCCCATGCAGTTGAAACAAGTTGAGCAACAGTTAAACCTGCATCCAATATTTTTTTCTTGAGAGATGCGACATCCTGATCGTCGATTATTTTATAATTGGCAGCAGGAACCGGATCTTGCCAGATCAATTCTTCTGCGGGAACTTCTGGTCCCAGGTATCTGGAACGTGGACCCATATCGCGGTGGGTCAATTTGAACCATGCGCGGGCAAATGCATCAGCAAACTGATCCGGGTTCTCGTAAAATCTTCTGGAAATTTTCTCATAAGCCGGATCCATTCTCAGTGCAATATCAGTTGTCAGCATGGTGGGAGCATGTTTGATGCTTTCCACATGCGCATCAGGAACGGTGCCTGCACCTCCGCCATTTTTTGGTTTCCACTGTTGTGCACCAGCTGGACTCTTGGTCAGTTCCCATTCGAATCCGAATAAATTCTCAAAATAGTTGTTGCTCCATTGGGTTGGAGTAGTTGTCCAGGCACCTTCCAGTCCACTTGTAATGGTATACTGTGCATTGCCTGTTCCAAATGTATTTTTCCATCCGGTCGCTTGCTCCTCAATCGAAGCAGCTGCAGGTTCCTTCCCAACATACTTCCCTGGATCTGCTGCACCATGCGTTTTTCCAAATGTATGTCCACCTGCTATCAATGCAACCGTTTCCTCATCGTTCATGGCCATTCTTCCAAATGTTTCACGGATGTCTCTGGCAGCTGCAATGGGGTCTGGATTTCCGTTTGGTCCCTCTGGATTTACATAGATCAATCCCATTTGAACTGCTCCCAATGGATTTTCCAACTCTCTGTCACCTGTATATCTGTTGTCACCCAACCATTCTTTTTCTGATCCCCAGTATACATCTTCTTCTGGTTCCCAAAGATCTTCTCTTCCTCCTCCAAATCCGAATGTTTTGAATCCCATGGATTCCAACGCACAGTTGCCTGCGAGGATCATGAGATCGGCCCATGATAATTTTTTGCCGTATTTCTGTTTTACTGGCCAGAGCAACAATCTTGCTTTGTCCAAATTTGTATTGTCGGGCCAGCTGTTGAGAGGTGCAAAACGCAATGTTCCTTTACCGCCTCCACCACGACCATCGGCAATTCTATAGGTACCAGCACTGTGCCACGCCATGCGGATGATAAACGGACCATAATGTCCGTAATCTGCAGGCCACCATTCTTGTGATGTGGTAAGTGCATGAATGATATCTTTTTTTACCTCTGCAAGATTGAGTGAATTGAACTCTTTTGCATAATTGAAAGATTCACCCATTGGGTTGGACAAGGATGAATGTTGTCTGAGGATGTTCAACTTCAATTGATTCGGCCACCAATCGCGGTTTCTTGTGCCGCTGCCTGCAGGTTGCTTAATTGCGCCACCATGAAAGGGGCATTTTGCTTCACCATTGTTCGAAGCATGTGGATGCGGATTGTTTCCCATGATTACATTCAATTTTTAGGTCGGTAAAATTATGTGATTGATCACAACTTTTATGCAATACAGATCACAAGTTTCTGAATTCGTAATGTGTAAACCTGTAATATGTTTCACATTACTGACATTAAACAATTTTACATGCAAAAGGTTCTGTAAATCGACCTTTATTTCAGCGTCGCGATCTGTGCGGGATCCATGTCTGAATAGACTAGGTTCTCGCCTGCCATACCCCAAATAAAACTGTAGTTGCTGGTGCCACAACCGAAGTGCATGCTCCAGGGTGCAGAAATAACTGCTTCATGGTTGGCAACTACCAAGTGTCTGGTTGACTGTGGCTCTCCCATGAAATGAAAAATGCGGTGATCCGCGGCAAGATCAAAGTAAAAATAAACTTCCATTCTTCTGGTATGGGTATGAGGCGGAACAGAGTTCCAAACGGAACCTTCATGCATGGATGTGAGTCCCATGACCAACTGACAACTCCTGATTCCTTCTAGATGAATGTATTTGTATACTGTTCGCTTGTTTGCTGTTTCGGCGGTTCCCAAATCAACCGGCTGTGCTTGCTCTTTTTTGCAAACTGCAGTGGGGTATGTCTGATGGGCAGGGGAAGAAAGAAAATAATACAAGGCAGGTTGTGAGCTGTTCTTTGAATGGAATGAAACAGATTGCACGCCTTTGCCCAAATAGAGGCAATCCATTTTAGAAAGTTCATATGATTGACCATCAGCTTCAATCATTCCATCTCCACCCACGTTGATGATGCCCATTTCTCTTCTTTCCAAAAAGTAATCTGCACGGAGTTCAGCTGGATTAGACAGTGCTACATGTTTGTCAACCGGCATCACACCGCCAATGATCATACGATCGTAATGGGAGTACGTAAGTTGGAGACTGTTTTTTTGAAAAAGCTGTTCAATCAAAAAACGTGTCCTCAATTCCGATGTGCCGAGTTGAAGTGTTTCAGTGGGACTCTCTGCGAATCTTACTTGCATGCAAATTATTTTTTAGTTGAAAATTGCAACAGCGCAGCAACGAGTTCCTCTGCTGCCTGTAAATTTTGAAATGTAATTGGAAGCCTCCTGTGATGAATGTATTCATTGTAGATCCAGGGATCTCCAACTGCGATGACATGTCCTTTGCCATGTTTTGCATAAGCAACAATCGTTTCAGTTCCATTGCCTGCTACAGCAGTTGCAATGCCGGAAAGTTTCAAGGCACTGACATCCTTCATGAATATATTCAATCCAGTACTTAAAATTGTATTGCCATTCAAAGGGTATACTTTCCCCATTTCATAATTGGTCCCCTTCACCATGTTCACCGATTGGTGCGTGAATGCAATGCCAAATTGATTTGCCAGGATGTTGAAATGTTTGATGTCACAGTTCAAGCTGTCATTTGCCATCAATAACAAAACACCTCCTTTTTTCACCCAAGCGGCAATCGTACTTGCATCACCCTCGTTCATATAGTTCGGACGCGGATTGTCTTTCGTGTGATCGGGGTCAACGATTATATATATGGATGCAGACTTCAGTTCAATCTTTGATGGGGCAGTATAAATTGTTTTTAATGATGCGCCTTTTTGGGTAAAAATTTTTGCCAGCTCTCCAAATCCGCCATCAGAAAAGTCATCCCAAGCATAATGCCAGTGCACATCATTTCCAGCTGCATTTTTCTTGGTTTCATGATTGTAATATGCATCCAATAAGACAACAGGCTGTGCTTCTGTCGACAACGCTACAAAAAAAGTAAAACATGTGATCAGGACGCGTTTCATCAAATCGGAATTTTTACAGCCTGTCTTGCCAACAACTTCCAGCTTCCTTTATTTTTTTGAAAAATCAACAGGACTTTCAGTTTTACTTCACCCAATACCCCATCATTGTTTGTTTTGGCATAGAGGGTGTGGCGGACGATAGCAGTATTGTCTACCTGGTCAATTGTTTGATCAGTAAGATCCATTGTAACAAAAACAGATTTCCCGCTGATCAGCGTTGCAACAAATGCATCCTGGTTCTCGATCAGTCCGTTGGAATGCCCATAGCTCAGGTGAGAGGAGGAAATCGCACGCAGTTTCGCTTCATTTCCACTGAGCAATGCCTCGCGCAGTTGCAGGACTGCCTGCCCGATGCCGTTGTTCTTTGATTGTGCGTTTACACCGTTTCCCAAAAGCAATTGAGATGCAATGATCAGTAAACCAACTATTTTTCTCATGGTATTAATTTTTAAGTACCCAGTTTTTAAATCTGTGGAGGGCCTCCAGATAATAATAATCTGCGTAGGTTAGTGGCACATCCACTTCTGAATTTGCCGGCAGGTGTCCGACGCTGTGTTTCAATAAAAATCCACCGTTTTCTCCGACGGCTGCACAATAGGCAGGGGAGGAAAGTGTTTTGATGATGGAAGCACTTTTGTTGATATAATCACTGCTCTCACTTCCTTTTGTAAACTGTGCAAGTTCAAGGAGTCCGGATGCAAGAATGGCAGAAGCTGAAGCATCCCTCAGTGTATTCGGAATATCAGGCGTATTGAAATCCCAATACATGATATAATCTTTCGGCATATTGGGATGATTGAATAAAAATTTCGCGATGTTTCTTGCATGATCAAGGTAGCGCTGATCTTTTGTGAAGCGATACATCATGACAAATCCGTAGAACCCCCATGCTTGTCCGCGCGACCATGCTGATGCATCGTTGTAGCCTTGGTGATTTTTACCGGCAATCAATTTTCCAGTTTCTAAATCATAGTCAAGTACATGAAATGCACTGTAATCTGTACGATAATGATTTGCAATGGTGCTGTTGGCGTGGTTGATGGCAATTTCCCTGAATTTGGGATCGCCTCCATTTTGTGATACCCACATCAGGAGTTCAAGGTTCATCATGTTGTCGATGATAACCGGACAATTGAAGTTTTTATTCTTGTTCCAGCTTTGGATGGATTTGATCGATGGACGATAACGTGTGATCAGAGACATGGCAGCCGTATCGATGGTGGTCTTGTCATTCGGACGTTTGAACAGTCGGTATGCATGGCCGAAAGGATTGAACATCATGAAGCCCAGGTCATGGTTACCTGTGTAATGTTTCATCGGTTCCTGCAGGTCAAGTCGCTTTTGTGCAATGCGCAGAATTTCCTTGTCATTGGTATGCTCGTATACATAGAGCAAACTTGCCGGGAAAAATCCGCTGCACCACCAGTTGGTTTTGCTGACTTCCACCATGCCCGTTTGTTTGTTCAGGGTTTTGGGCATCATGGTATCTGGAACCTTGGTCTCCAGTACTTTCAATTGCCTCGCAGCAAATTGAAATTGTTTTTCGATGATCCCGGACATTTCTTTTTTGGAAAACTGTCCGAACACTGCATTGATCAGGATGCCCGATACCAGGAGCAAACCAGTGAGAGATAAATGTTTCATTGGCAAAGAATTACTACTCTAGTTACTAAATATTTTTAAAATAATTTAATTTTTATTTGTTTACCTCCTTCATTTTTTTGAGTTGAAGAGCTACTTTAAACAAATGATTAATGCTTGCAAACTGAGTCAAATGTATAAATTCTTCAATCAGTGTTAAATGTATTTTTAAATCGAGAATTAAGCCTTATTCTCTCTTAGCAATTGCAATATTTTATCCAGTTTGTCAACTTCAATTTTACTCAATTGGCGTTGGATTTCTTCAATTTCTTCCTTCGCAGCAATATTGACTTGGTAATCATGCAGGGCCTGCTCCCTGTCTCTTTGGTTTTGCCTGTTTTGACTCATCATGATGATGGGAGCTGCATAGGCAGATTGTGTTGAAAATATCAAGTTCAGTAAAACAAAGGGATATACATCCCAATGCCGCACAAGTCCTATGATGTTCAATGTCATCCACAACATGACAATGACCGTCTGCCATATAATGAAGTGCCAAGATCCCATCACTTTTGTAATGGTGTCTGATAATCTTTCTCCAAATCCAAGTTGATCGTGATAACGCTCGTGCCAAGTCTTGTCCTTCATGGATATTGTTTCCACAAAACTACCGGGCTTTGAAAATCATCATTCAAAATTCCTGGCTCAAATGTCTCGACTTTGAATATTTTTTTTCATTTAATTCCAAATGATAGAAACCATTGCAGGGATTCCTTTCAGTAATGAGGCTCTTTAAAATCGATATTGCTTAATTGGTTGACCTTGCTCAGAGATATGGAGCCGAAAACCCCAATGCCCGCATGCCTGTTTTTATTTCTGAACAATTGCTAAGCAGGTTCCAGATGAGTTTGCTTCTGTAATTTTCTATCATGATTACAATGGGACCCTGATCAATGGCCAATGTTGAACTGGCAAACCATGCATCATGCAAACTAAATGCATCATAGAATCCATATGGCCCCCAGAGCCTATCTCCTAATTTGTAATAGAAAAAACGAAGTGCATGCATGCTTTCCGTTGGTGTAAACGGTAAGGAAGAAATTGCCGCAGTAGGTGCAATCACGCCAATATCATTTCCCGGTGCGCTAGCGGCATATCCGTTGTTTGGGATATCGCTGGATGTCAATCCCCAGCAAACATTGCTATATCCTGTGAAACGTTTTGGATTGTCTACACAGTATGCATGATTGATCTTGCTGTGATTCACCACCTGTTGTTCATAATTGGCATATGCATCTTTGAGTCCAATGGGATTGATCCCCAAAAAACTGTAGTGTGCTAAAAACAAGGGCCCACCCAGCGGGGGTCCCAATGGCAACTGAAATCCATAGTGATTCTGATTGCTGACCTGTGCTCCATTTCGCGCAAATCCCTGCTCATACACTGTTTTAGGAATTGCATAAGTAGGTGATGATGCAGCAAGAAGGTAGGTGATCAAACATTCGTTCCATCCTTGAATTTTTAGGTTCATATCCCATCCAGCATTGGGACTCCAATGCCAGTATAAAACGTTTTCATTGTTTTTCCGAAACCAACTCCATTCCACATCCTCCCAAATTTTTGTGATGTCAGCACGCAGATTCACTTCATCCGCACTGTTTCCAGAAAAATACTCTCTGGCAGTAAGCAAACCAGCAATCAGATAGGATGTCTCTACCAAATCTGCACCGTTGTCTTTCTGACTGAAAGGTATCACTGTGCCTGTTCTGCCATTCATCCAATGTGGGAATGCACCGTGAAAACGTTGAGCGGAATTTTTAAGGAATCCGACAATTTTTTTCAACCTTTCAAGTCCTTCTGTCTTGGAAACAAAACCCCTCTCTATTGCGATGGGAATTGTCATGATTCCGAATCCACTTCCACCAGTAGTAACCAGGTCTTCTGAATTATTTCTCTCTCTTGCCAATCCTGATACCGGATGCCCTAATTCCCAGAAATAGGCAAATGTCTTTTTTTGTACCAGATCAAGCAGCTGGTTATCGCTCAACGATTCAAATTTATTGCTGGTGTCTATGTTAGTATAAAAATTCAAGTCATAATAACTGTTCAACGTTGCTCCATCTGCAGATGACATCAAGGAGCTTACATTCAATTGATATTTTGTAAGTCCTTTTAATGGTTGAATCGTTGATATGACCAAAACCGAATCTTTGTTTGAAAAAGTAAATGTTAATTCTGATCGGTTGAGTGTATTCTCGCCAAGTATGATGTAAGATGCTGCCTTGGCTTTGTTGATGGGCGCACTGAAGGTGAGTTGAATTTTGGGGGTTCGACTCACTGCTCTTACAGGTGAGGTTGTGACGACAGCACCATCTATCTCCACCCGATTCAATGTCAAATTACTTTGTACAGGAGGCGCGGGAGTTTCTTTCTTATTGCAGGAAAGAATACATTGTAGTGCCAGAAAACAAATCAACAAGGCATTGCGATGACACTGCAATGGGACTTGGAAAGTGAACAGATATGTTTTATGCTGTTTCGTTGTTTGAAAATAGTATCTTTTTCTTTCAGAAATTATGTTTTGTTCATAGCGTTGAGCTCTTAAAAAGAAAAAAGGTTCTGAAAATCAGAACCTTGTAATGATGTAGTCCCGACAGGAATCGAACCTGTATCTAAAGTTTAGGAAACTTCTATTCTATCCATTGAACTACGGGACCAACGGGTTGCAAAAATAATCAATTAACGGATAGTGAAGTGCTGAAAAATTGGACTCGTTACTGCTTTCTGATGTACTGATGCCCAAAGGAATAATTCAGAATGATGTTCCAGGCAAAATTCTGACTCCCTTTGATATTGGTCTTGATCTCTTTGTTCATGACCGACTGCAAGGAGAAGGGTGACTTGTCATGTGCCAGTCTGAAAATATTTGCCATGTATACTCCTTCCTGCTTGTCCAAGTTCAAATAATAAAATTGTGGTGTCCACGAGAATTTTATGTGATTCCCGATGGGTATATTGGAGATATTGGTATTCAAAGCAACAAAATATGTGGAAACCGGACCATCCTTTTGCAATCCCATGCCCCTTAGCAGATAGGGACCTACACTCAGATGCTTTGATACTACAAATGAGGGAGCAATTTCATACGCAATGAATCTTCTTGCTTGCGTTATGTCCCAGGTTTTTCCAGCCTCTGTCACGGTTCTGAGTGCGAGATTGTATGCCGGGTGTATGCCTGCAGAAAAATTGAATTTTTTATCCTGGATAAATCTGTACCTGAACCAGAAGATCATCCCGCCTTTTCTGCCATCCAATGTTGCCCTGATGTCAGGATCAAATGAAAAACGGTTTTTCCTTACATAAAAATTAAAAATAGCGGCAGGAGCATTCAGTGAAAAAGTTGGAATGATGGAAATTCCATTGTTGGTGAGCCCAATGCTTCCATTGATATGCAGTGGCTTTGCTGTTGTGTCTTGAAATTGATTTCCGTAGACTGCGACAAAAAAAATGGTGCTAAAAATCAGTAGGAGTGCCTTTTTCATCAATTGTTAGACTGTAAAATTATGAAAATCATGCGTTAAAACACATGATGAACTTTAAATATATGATTAACTTCGGTTCCGTTGAGGTCCACTATCATTCATATCTTTTCACTCTCGCTGTTAATTTTCAGCCCGTTTCATATTTTTTCTCAGTCCAACCAAGCACTGACTGGATCAAGGTTCGCGGGAAGTGTCAATATGTATCAAAATCCTGCATCCACCATCGCTTCAAAAGATACCATCGACTTTTCCTTGGCTTCACTGCACATCAATAACTATACCAATTTCATACAGTTGGGATACGCGCCGTTGTTGCGAAAAAAACCAACAACTACATTTGACTTTACAGCTGGTGATTTTGCAAGAGATCTCATGACCCAATTGAATCTATCCTTACTGGGGGTCAAATATAAATTCAGTCCAAAGACTGCTCTTGGATTTGGAGTGAATCTACGCAGCATGATCAATGTGCATACCAGTCACTACAACTTGACTGATTCCGCATCAGATATCATTTCTTTTTTGGAACAAAATAGCGGCAGTCTTCCATTCAAAGGAAATGCAGCTTCCTCCAATTGGTTGGAATATGCAGGAAACTTTTCACATCAGTTAATTGACAACAGGAAGATGATGCTCAATGCAGGGGTAAATCTCAGATTGAACAGGGGGATCCTTGGATTGGCTGGAAGGATTGACAGTCTTGAGTTTCAAAAGACCAACTTTTTTGGAAATGATTTATATACCATCACCAATGCTGATTTTGTTTACGGGTATTCAACAACTGCAACTGCCTGGGACAATACCACTGGTTTCAGAGAAAATCTTCGCAACGTGATGAGAGAAACAAAATGGGGAGCATCCTTTGATGTAGGAGCAGAGTGGTTGATCAAAAACGAAAATGAATCAGATTGGTTTTATGAAGGATTGGATTACAACTATGCATGGAAAATTGGATGTTCACTGTTGGATCTCGGTTTTGCCCAATACAGCTATTATCCTGAAAGCGCTCAAACCAATGGTATCAGAGATGCCATGACTCCGGAAATCTTATTGGATAAATTCATAGGGGTTGCCGATAACATTGCAAGTTTCAATGATACCGTATCCACTGTGGTTGAAAGCTTCACAAAGCTCAATGGAAATTTTAAAATATTCCATCCATCCCGCTTGCACCTGAACATCGATCGCAGGCTAACGTCAAATTTTTATTTGAATGCATCTGCGAGTCTTCCAGTTACCTTGGTCAGTCGAACCACCAACTATACAGTGAATGATATGGCTATCTATTCAATCACTTCCCGTTATGAGCGAGAGAGATTTGGATTGTATTTGCCTCTTGTTTACAATACCAAAACAAAATTAAATATTGGAGCCGCACTGAGAGCGGGACCCATGATCATTGGATTGAACAACCTGAATGTTTTCAATAACAACGTCAATCTTCAAAATACCAGTGGATATGTGTCGTTTCTTTTCAGGATAAAACCGAGGGTGAAAAAGCCGAGCCTTGATTTTATCAAATCGCCCCAGAGGATTTTATAAGGATCTTTTCATCCGTACAAGCTCGATACGGGTATCTGTTACTTCAAGAATTTCAAATTCAAATCTACCGATTACTATGCGCTCTCTGATTTTGGGGATGGACTCATTGTGGTGGATGATAAAGCCAGACAAAGTTTCTGAATCATTCATCTCAAGTCCAAGTTTATACTTGTCATTGATGTCTTCAATGCGCAGTCTGCCTGAAAATTCAAACTCCTGTTCATTGATCTCCCGTTCAATCAGTTCCTCCGTATCGTATTCATCCTTGATTTCTCCAAACAACTCCTCCAGCAGATCTTCCATGGTTACAATACCTGAAGTACCTCCAAATTCATCAACCACCCAAGCCATACTTTTTCTTTCTTTGATCAGCAAGTTCATGAGGTCGGTTGCAGTCATGCTTTCTGGAACAGTGGGTATGGTATGTATGACAGACTGAATGGTGGTTGGATTTTTAAAGAGCGACAATTGGTGCACATATCCTAAAATATGATCGATTGTCTTGTCGTATACCACCAATTTACTGAGGTTGGTTTCAATGAATTTCTGCTTCAGCTTCTCAATGCTGTCATTGATTTGAACTGATTCAATTTCTTTTCTTGGAACGAGACACTGACGGATTTTTACATATGGCAAGGTTAGCGCATTTTCAAACAATTCCTTGTTCAGCTCCTGGCTTTCGGTTGCTTTTTCATCTCTTGGCTGAATAAAGTTTTCAAATTCAAGTCGGGTGAAAGATGTTTTGTTTCTTCTGACGTGTACATTGATCAGATTTTCCAACATCCATTCCGAAATTCTTACGAACCTGTCTGCAATGGGGTGGAAGAGTTTATAAAAAAATGAAAAGATGGGTGTGAGAAAAAACATCATGGTATCACTTTTCGATCCGAACAATGCCCTGCTGAAAAAGAAATACAGCAGGAAGGATGCTGTTGATACAACCAAGTCAAATGATATACGGATGTACAGAAAATAAGGGATCAAATCATCCAGCAAATAACTTTCTATTTGCAGCCACAAAGGAGTCAGCAATTCATCCACGAAGAGTCCATAAATGACAAGCATGATGACAATCCCTACATTCATTGCGTAAATGAATTTGGATGGCTCATCCAAGAATTGTGATAGGATGCCGGCACTTTTCGATCGTTGCTTTTTTCTGAGTTCTACAGCCAAGCGGTTGAGTGAAACAAATCCAACCTCTATCCCGGCAAAAAATCCTGCCAAAATAAAAGCGATAAAAATTCCAAATAAGAAAAAGGATCCCATGGGAAACAAAGATACATCAGTTCGCAATGAACTGTCTAACCAGTGCAATGACTTCTGCTGAAGCTCTTTCAATGTCATCGTTTAAAACTACCTCATCAAACATCTCCTTGTATTGCAGTTCCTCAGTAGCCTTGTTGATCCTGGTCAGGATGGTTTCTGCAGTGTCTGTCCCCCTTTTTTCAAGCCGCTCTTTCAAAACGGCGATGGATGGAGGCTCTATAAAGATGGACAATACCAGATTTCCGAATTGTTTTTTTACGTTGAGGGCTCCTTTTACATCAATGTCCAATACAGGTACTTTTTCCTCCTTCCAGATGCGGTTCAATTCCTCAATCGTTGTTCCATAATACAAGCCTGGATAGACCATTTCCCATTCGATGAATGCTTTTTTTTCAATCAGCTTCTTGAATACTTCCTCGTTGGTAAAATGATAATCAATTCCTTCTTGCTCATTGCCCCTGATTTTTCTTGTGGTGGCTGAAACGCTGAAAGAGAGTTCTTTGGTCAGCGCAGCCAACAACTTTGATTTAACCGTTGTTTTGCCTGCACCCGAGGGGGCGGTGAGTATGATGATTTTTTTGGTATCCATTTCAGGCATGATCAGGAATCAATTCTTTTAATGTTTGCACCAAGTGCATTCAAGCGTTTGTCAATGTATTGATACCCTCTGTCGATCTGTTCAATGTTTTGAATGATGCTTTTCCCTTCTGCACTGAGTGCTGCGATCAAGAGTGCAACACCGGCACGGATATCCGGACTGGCCATGGTAATGCCTCGCAGGGATTGCTCTCTTTCCAAGCCAATCACGGCTGCACGATGGGGATCGCATAAAATAATTCTTGCACCCATGTCAATGAGCTTGTCTACAAAAAACAACCTGCTTTCAAACATTTTCTGGTGAATCAATACACTTCCTCTTGCTTGTGTCGCAACAACCAACAAGATGCTCAACAAATCAGGTGTGAGTCCAGGCCATGGATGATCATAAATGGTCAGGACAGATCCGTCGATGAAATGCTGAATTTCATATACATCTTGCGAAGGAATGATGATGTCATCACCCTTGCATTCCATGTGAATGCCCAATTGCTGAAATTTTTGTGGGATCATTCCCAAATGGGCAATACCAGCGTTCTTGATGGTGATATTGCTTTGGGTCATGGCAGCCAAACCAATAAAAGATCCCACTTCAATCATGTCGGGCAACATAGTATGTGTGGTTCCGCCAAGTGTGTCTACTCCTTCAATGCTCAACAAATTGGATCCAATGCCTGTGATCTTTGCTCCCATGCTGTTCAACATCTTGCAGAGTTGTTGAATATAAGGTTCACATGCAGCATTGTAGATTGTTGTCTTTCCTTTCGCAAGGGCAGCAGCAAAAATAATATTGGCAGTACCTGTTACCGAAGGTTCATCGAGCAAAAGATCTGTTCCAACCAGTTGTTTGGTATGCAATCTGAAAAATCCTTCTCCTTGGATGTACTCGAATTTCACCCCCAATTTTTCAAATCCAATGATATGTGTATCCAGTCGCCTTCTTCCTATTTTATCACCGCCTGGTTTTGGGATGAATGCTTTTTTGAATCTTCCCAGCAGCGGACCCGCAATCATTACTGATCCGCGCAAACGACTGCTGTTTTGCTGAAATGCAGGATCCTCCAGTTTTTCCAATGCCACCTTGTCTGCTTTGAATATACAGGTATGACGATCTTTGCGATCAACCTGTACGCCCAAATCCTCCAGTAAATCAATCAGCAGATTGACATCCAAGATGTCGGGTATGTTCCGAATCGTTACTGTTTCTGATGTTAGTAAAACAGCACTGATGATTTGCAGTGCTTCATTTTTTGCACCCTGGGGAGTGATTTCACCATTTAGCTGGATGCCACCCTGGACTTCAAATGCTTTCATGCAGATGCTTTAATAGCAACGGTTATTTGAAACGCTTTTTGCCGAATTTTTGCTGGGGCCTGTTTTTCCCGCCACCACCGTTACGGTTGCGTTGTTGGAATCCGCCTCCCTTGCCTCCCCGTTTCATGAAACGGTCATCGCGCTCTCTGTAGGCCCTTACAAAGGGGGTATTGGTGAATTCCAATTGTCCCTGTGTTATTGAATTCAATTCACTTCGAATGCTTTCATCCGGAATCAATTCCTTGTGCCAGGTATTGTATGCGAGCTTCATGTAATAAGCAATGATGTGTGCAAATCCTGATCTCTTTTCCTCATTCTCCTCAGCCATTGCCTTTGCAATCACCAGTTCAAGGTGTTTGCCCAAATGAGAATACCTTGGGTATCTTTTTGGATAGGGAAGCGGCGCAGGTTTTGCCTTGAGCGATTCTCGGGTGGGAATCGGATACGGACTTTCTACGTCCAAATTGAAATCTGCTATCAAAAAAAGATGATCCCACAATTTGTGTCGGTAGTCTTCAACGCTTTTTAAATGTGGATTGAAAAATCCCATCAACTCAATGACTGCCTGGGCATTTTTTTGTCTTCTTTCCTTGTCTTCAATCGAAAGAATATGGTCCACCATTTTTTGCACATGTCTGCCATACTCCCTCATTGCCAAATGTGGTCTAGTTGTATTATAATCCATTCTTGTTGTTTGAAAGGAACAAAAATAGGGATTATAGGCGTATTTGATTAAAAATGGTCTGAAAGGGTGTCTTTTCATAATTTGCAGGATGTGCTTTTACAATGGGGTAGACATCAATCGGGCTGAGCATATCAGGCTCAACAAAAAAGAAAAAAAACTGTCTGATTTTGATCTGAATCTTCAGCAGCCCATGGCAAGCGGATTCGAGTATCCGCTTTGGCCTGTCGTCAAGCCCATTGAAAAAGGGAATGACTTTACATTGGAGATGATGCATTGGGAATTCATTCCATCATATCTAAAAACAACCGAAGCATTGTTGCATTTTAGAAAAGGCGGCTTCAATCCCAACACCGGCAAAAAAGATTTCCCCCACAATACCCTCAATGCAAGAGGTGAAGATGTCCTTCAGCGTCCCACGTACAAGGATGCAGCAAACCACCGCAGGTGTCTTGTGCTATCATCGGGATTTTATGAATGGCGGCATCATACGCCGGAGGGTGGCAAGGATACAGCATACCCTTACTACATCAGTTTGAAAAACAGCGCATATTTTTTCATGGCAGGAATTTTCAATCCATGGTTGGATCAATCAACCGGTGAAATGGTCAACAGTTTTTCAATCCTTACCACCGCTGCCAATCCACTGATGGAAAAAATCCACAACAAGAAAAAAAGAATGCCGGTGATTTTGCCGGAGCATGAGGCGGAACGATGGATTCAATCGGAACTGTCAGTCAATCAAATCCAATCACTTGCTGTTTATCAAATCAATGATGATGCCATGATGGCTTATACGATTCGAAAAGATTTCAGACAAATGGAGGATCCCCGTGAACCTTTTCACTACGAGGAGCTTTCTACACTCTGACGTATACTTTTTTCTTATCCATCCAGTATCCGACAATCCAACAGAAAAACATCAATGCTGCTGAATAGAAAAATGAACCAAACGGTCCGGGTGTGAGTTTTTGAAAAACATCCATGTTGATCGCCTCTTCATAAGATCTCCCTTTGGCATCGGTGAAAATATTGAACATGATGGGGACAAAGTCAGAGAGTAAATAAATGAACAGAGGATTTTTTCCGAATACTTCGAAAAAGTAAGTCCAGTCTTTTCTATAATTGGTTTTATCCAACACATACACCAACAGGCTGATCAACATCAGATCAATTCCACATGTATAAAGGGTAAATGAGCCGGTCCATAATTTCTTATTGATTGGGAAACTGTAATTCCAGCAATAGGCAATTGCCAACAGCACGGCCCCTCCTAGCAAAAGCTTGGTCAGGGTTTCATATTCTTTCCCTTTTTCTCTCAGCATCACACCTGCATAATAACCGATGATCACATTCACGATGGATGGAAATGTGCTGAGAAATCCCTCCGGATCAAAAGGTACACCCTCGCCCTTGTACATATGACCTTCGCCTATCAGCCATCTGTCGACTTTGAGTTGAAAGCTACCCATCATGGTATAATCACCTCCCAGGTACATCAACAGCCAGTAGCCCAGTAAAAAAACAATACTCAATATGATGACCGATCTTTTTGACAAATAATACAACATCAGGGAAGCAGCTCCATAGCAAAGTGCAATGCGTTGAAGTACACCAAATATTCTGGTGGTTTCAATCGGCTTCATCACCCACTCATTGGCCTCGTTCAATTTTACAAAGGGGAACCAATAAAGCAAGTATCCGATTAAAAAAATCAATAATGTTCTTTTGAATATTTTACCCAATACAGCTGACTGATTCATTGTTTGAAACTTCGGCATCGTAAAAGCCATGGCATTTCCTACTGCAAACAGGAAGGAGGGGAATACAAGGTCGGTGGGTGTAAATCCATGCCAGGCAGCATGTTCCAAAGGCGCAAAAGGTTCAGCACCGGATCCCTGGTTGTTGACGATGATCATGAAGCATACCGTCATGCCCCTGAAAACATCAAGAGCAGTGGAGCGTTGAGAAGATGACATAAGCGGTTGATTGGTTGATTGAATGTACAAAAAAACTTATATTCAAGGATCATTGCTGATCAATTATGAAGAGGAGTCTTGCCATGAACCTGCTCTTGTGGGGAACCGAAATGAACGCTTCCATGTTTGCTGTATTGGACGATATCAAACGCATTGGTTTTGATGCAGTAGAAATTCCCATTTTTGATACCAATGAAAATGTATGGAAAGAGTGGCGCAAACAACTCAACAATACATCCCTCAACGCCATTGCAGTAACCATCAATGGTCCGGATGATCATGCCATCAGCGCAGATGGCAGCATGAGAGCCAAGACACTTGAAAGAAACAAGCGTGCATTGGATTGTGCTGCTATACTTGGTTCCAGTTTGCTTACGGGTCCCTTTCATTCAGCCCTGGGTGTATTCACCGGAGGTGCATCCACTGCAGAAGAAAAGAAATGGGCAGCTGAACATTTGTTTCAGTTGAGTGAATATGCGGCTTCTTTAAATATTACGCTCGGACTCGAATACCTCAATCGTTTTGAGAGTTACCTGGTCAGTTGTGCAGATGAATTGATTGATTTGATTCTTGCCGTCGATCACCCCCATTGTAAATTGATGCTGGATACTTTTCATGCCAATATTGAAGAGAAATCCATTGAAGATGCCATCAAAAAAATGGGAGATTTGCTGGTGCATGTCCAGCTCTCTGAAAACGATCGCGGCACACTGGGGAAGGGGCATATTGATTTTCGATCCATCTTGAATGCATTAGATGCAATCAACTACAAGGGGGTATTGAGTATCGAGGCGTTCAGCACCAAGCTGCCTGCAGCCAATATTTGGAGACCCTTGTTTGAGAATGAAATGCAATTGACAAAAGACAGTTATCAATATTTACAATCATTATGAAAAAAATCAACATGGCCATTGTGGGATTGGGATTCGGGGCCGAGTTCATTCCCATTTATCAGCGGCATCCGCATACCAACATGTATGCCATTTGTCAGCGCAACCAGGAAAAGCTGGATGCGATAGGTGAGGCGTTTGGCATTGAAAAAAGATATGCTGATTATGATGAGTTACTGAAAGACGAGCATATAGATGCGGTGCACATCAACTCGCCTATTCCCAATCATGCAGAACAATCTCTCAAGGCTTTGTATGCTGGCAAACATGTAGCATGCACTGTTCCCATGGCGACAAGCATAGAGGATTGCAAGGCAATCGTGAAGGCGTGCAAGGAAACCGGAAGGAAATACATGATGATGGAAACAGTTGTCTATGCAAGAGAATTTTTGTTCGTAAATGAATTGTATGAAAAAGGTGAATTGGGCAAGGTGCAATTTCTCAAAGCCTCTCATCAGCAGGATATGGATGGATGGCCGGACTATTGGCCCGGATTGCCGCCCATGCATTATGCAACTCACTGTGTTGGTCCCGTAGCAGGTTTATTAAAATTGGAAGCAGCATACGTTTCATGTTTTGGTTCGGGTACTATTCGTCCGGAGCTTGCCAAGATCCACAACTCACCATTCGCTGTTGAATCTGCACATATCAAATTCAAAGATTCAGATTTGAGTGCTTATGTATACCGCTCATTGTTCGATGTTGCACGGCAATACCGCGAAAGTTTCGAAGTATACGGATCCAAAAAATCATTTGAGTGGTCGCTGATAGAGCATGAAGATCATGTACTGCATACTGCCAAACTTCCTGAACATGAGATTCCACAGAAAGTGAAAGTGCCAGACTATGCACATCTGCTGCCAGAACCGATCAGAGATTTCACCACCAAAGGCGTCTACGATGTTGCTGAAAATACGCACTTGAGTTTTACACAAGGTGCCGGACATGGCGGATCTCATCCACACCTGGCCCATGAATTTGTAATGGCTCTCATTGAAGACAGAGATCCTTTCCCCAATGCCGTGCAATCTGCCAACTGGACTTCCGTCGGTATCCTTGCACATGAATCAGCGATGAAAGGTGGAGAAATTATCAAACTACCAGATTATAACAACATCAGTTAACTGTTGACTGTTAACCGTTAACTGTTAACCGTCAACTGCCAACCAACAACTTACAACTCATAACTTATAACTTACAACATGCGTCTTTTATTCATTGGCTTGCTCCTGACTACCCAACTCTTCGCGCAACAGGGAAGAAGATTGGAAGTATTATTTCTGGGTGACAACGGACATCACAGACCCATTGAAAGAATTCCAACCCTGATGGCAGCATTGGGTCCGAAGGGAATCAATTTTACATATACCGATGATCTGAAAGATATCAACGGACAAAACCTCAGCAAGTACGATGCATTGATGATCTATGCGAACTGGGACCAGATTACGCCAGAGGCTGAATCTGCGTTGTTGAGTTTTGTTGCCTCCGGCAAAGGAATCCTTCCAATACATTGCGCATCTTATTGCTTCAGAAATTCAACGGAGTATGTAAAAATGGTTGGTGGCCAATTCTGGCGCCATACCATGGATTCCATTGCAACAAAAACCATTCAACCGGAACACCCCATCATGAAAGGATTGCAGTCCTTCACTGCTTATGATGAAACATACCTGCACAGTCAGCTGCAGGCCGATAACAATGTATTGGCAGAGAGAGAAATCAAAGCAGATCAAAAGAAAGACCGCCAGAGTCCTGCAACTGAGCCATATACCTGGACGCGCTCCTATGGCAAGGGAAAAGTTTTTTATACGGCATATGGACATGACGACCGTACATGGAGTCAGCCTGGATTTCAATCACTGTTGTACAATGCCATTGTATGGTCAGTCGATGAGGATGCATTGAAAGCGTTCAATGCAAGAAATGTAAAACCATTTGAATACAAAGAAGCAAAGCTTCCGAATTACGAACAACGTCCGGGTACACAATACCAACAACTTCCTCTTTCTCCCGAAGAATCCATGAAACATATTCAGGTGCCGGTTGATTTTAATTTGGAACTGTTTGCTGCTGAGCCGAATGTCATGCATCCCATTGCCATCAGTTGGGATGAAAGAGGAAGAATGTATGTATTGATTACGAAAGATTATCCCAATGAAAGAAAAAAAGAAGGCGGCAGTGATTATATATTGATATGCGAAGACACCAATAAAGATGGAAAAGCTGATAAGTTTACCAAGTTTGCAGAGGGACTCAGCATCCCAACCGGAATGGTTTTTGCCAATGGTGGATTGATCGTTGCACAAGCACCTGACATGCTTTTTTTACAGGATACCAATGGAGATGACAAAGCGGATGTAAGAAAAGTATTGTTCAGTGGATTCGGAACCTATGATACACATGCGGGTCCCTCAAACCTTCATTACGGATTCGACAATTGGATTTGGGGTTGTGTAGGGTACTCAGGCTTCGAAGGGAAATTTGGCAATGCAGATTCAGTGAAATTCTACCAAGCCTTTTTCCGTTTCAAGCCTGATGGTTCACAGTTGGAATGGATGACATCTACCTCCAACAATACGTGGGGATTTGCATTCAATGAAACCAACGATGTATTTGGTTCTACTGCCAACAACTCTCATGGTTGGTACATGGCCATTCCTCACAGGTATTTCAATTCACAAAACAGAATCGAAAATGGAAGCAGGAGTACAGATACGCACCGCGACATGAAACCGATCACGGAAAAAGTGCGCCAAGTAGATGCATTTGGAGGATTTACAGCTGCAGCGGGACATAATTTCTATACAGCAAGGGCTTTTCCTAAAAAATACTGGAATCAAATTGCGTTTGTTGCAGAACCAACCGGACATGTATTGCATCAAAATAATTTGATTCGAAAAGGAACAGATTTTTATGACAAGGAAGCTTTCAATTTAATGGCAGGTGCAGATGAGTGGTTCTCTCCCGTATTTGCAGAAGTGGGTCCGGATGGAGCTGTATGGGTTGCAGATTGGTACAGTTTCATCATCCAGCACAACCCGGTTCCAAAAGGATTTGACAATGGCTCAGGCAATGCCTACGAAACCGATTTGAGGGACTATACACACGGCAGGATTTACAGGGTTTCTTATAAATACGCTGCACCATCCATCCCAAGAAGTTTATCAATGTATGATGTAAACGGTTTGCTAAATGCATTGAGAAGTGACAATATGTTTTGGAGAATGCATGCACAACGCATGCTTGTTGAACGCAAGCAAAAAGATGTTGCATCCTTGCTCAAAGGGATGGTGGCGGATAAAACTTTGGATGAAATTGGCATCAATGCTCCGGCCATACATGCATTGTGGACATTGAAAGGCTTGGATGCGTTGGACAACACTACAATTGAAATTGCTTTGTCTCATCCGTCGGCTGCCGTAAGAAAAAATGCTGTTCTTGCATTGGCCCACGATTCAGCAGCAGTAGCACTCTTGCTGAAATACAACTTATTGAATGACAGTGATCCTTTGGTGGTGATGAACGCATTGTTGCATCTCTCTAAATCACCCATAACAGAGGATGCAGAAAAAGCATTTTTTGATCGCTTGCATGCATCTTCAGAAGTGGATGATCGCTGGTTGCCGGATGCATTCGCCTGTGTGCTCACTGCAAACGGTGGCAAGCTGATGAATAAGCATCTACAGCATCAATTGAAAAATCAGCCTGCTTCCAAGTCGCAATCAGTAGATCATTCCATGCACGCCATGCAGCCCATGAAATCTTCTGTTGCTGCCATCAAATCAACAGGTGTTGATTTGATCATCAGCGATATTAAAATGGATCCTTCTACACCCGCAGTCAGAGAGCGAGTCAACGTAACAGTGGAGATCAAAAATATTGGCACACTTGATTTGCCTGCAGACAAGTTTGTGCCGCTGGACATCCGTTTCGAGGGGATGGGTTTGAAATTTGATCAGGTCAGCCGTAATTACAAAGATGGTATCAAAGCAGGTGAAACTGTTACAATTACCAAAAACATCAACGGACCATGGGTGGGCAACATCAGCTTTGGAACAGATATCGTAGGAGACTACCGATTGAGCGTTGTGTTGGATAAATCAAACGAGATCAAAGAATCCAATAAAAACAACAATTGGTTCGAAAAGAAAGTTTCTTTTGTAAGACCGCCCGACATGAATGCATTTGCATTGGAACGAGCCTTGCGCAGTTATGCATCTGTGGCGCCAGTTGACAGTCTGGTTGCAGTGTTGAGAAAAATCAACAACAGCAGTTTGGTGCTCAAAAACAGTGTCACAAAGGCTTTTTCAGAGGGATGGAATTATCAGATCAAAAATACAGAGCTGAAACCATCCGATAAAGCATTCCTGTCAACACTTGCATTCAATTCGAATGAACGATTGAAAAAATTGTTGGTGGCATGGAATGCAGTGGCTCCTGCAAAATCATCCGGAGATGTAAAAGTAATTCGAATCAAAACAATCAGAGAAGCGATGAAGTACGATTTGAAAGAGTTCACGGTGTCACCGGGACAAATAGTTCAAATAGTCTTGGAAAATAACGACGCCATGCAACACAACCTGGTTGTGACACGTCCCGGTATGCGTGAAAAAGTTGGCAAGGCTGGTGATGCCATGATGAAGGATGATAAAGGTGCAGAGAAAAACTATGTACCGAGTCTGCCTGAAGTATTGTTTGCCACTCCACTTGTAAACCCAGGACAATCATATACACTTACATTCAAAGCACCTGCAAAGACTGGCGATTATCCATATGTGTGCACATTCCCAGGTCACTGGACACTGATGAATGGGGTAATGCATGTAAAATAAATCAGTGTGATTCCGGTTTCATCATCGGAAACAGCAGCACATCTTGAATAGAAGGCTGATTGGTTAGGAGCATGCAAATTCTGTCAATGCCGAATCCAATGCCTGCGGTTGGGGGCATGCCGTATTCGAGTGCACGCAGAAAATCATGATCGATGAACATTGCTTCATCATCACCGCGCTCCATGAGTTTGAGTTGCTCTTCAAATCTCGCACGCTGATCAATGGGATCATTCAATTCAGTGTATGCATTGGCAATTTCTTTTCCGTTTACCATTAACTCGAAACGTTCTACCAGTCCGGGTTTGCTGCGGTGCTTTTTGGTAAGCGGACTCATTTCAATCGGGTAGTCGATGATAAAGGTTGGTTGGATATAATGGTGCTCGCATTTTTCTCCGAAAATCTCATCAATCATCTTGCCTTTGCCCATTGTATTGTCGACTTGCAATCCAAGTTTTTTGCAAACATCTCTGACACCTGCCTCATCCATCTCGCTGATGTCAAAACCTGTATGTTCTTTGATGGCATCATACATCGTCACCCTTTTGAAGGGTGCTTTGAAACTGATTGTCTTTCCGTCCACTGTTGCATCAGTTGTTCCATTTACATCGATGGCTGCTTTCTCAAGCAACTGTTCGGTGGTGTCCATCATCCACAAATAATCTTTGTAAGCAGTGTAGAATTCCAATACGGTGAATTCCGGATTGTGTGTGCGATCCATTCCCTCGTTTCTGAAATTTCTCGAGAATTCATATACCCAGTCGAATCCACCAACGATCAATCTTTTCAAATACAATTCATTGGCAATGCGCAGGTACATCGGAATATCCAATGCATTGTGATGCGTTGTAAATGGTCTGGCTGCTGCTCCACCCGGAATGCTCTGCAATACTGGTGTATCCACCTCAATAGCGCCTCTGCTGTTCAAAAATTCTTTGATGGAATTGATCAGCTTGGAACGCTTGAGGAAAGTTTCTTTGACATGTGGATTGATGATCAGGTCTGCATAACGTTGACGGTAACGAAACTCCGGATCTGTAACAGCATCGAATGTTTCACCTTCTTTTTCTTTTACAACGGGAAGTGGCTTCAATGATTTGCTGAGCAGCGACAGTTCTTTTACATGCACAGATGTTTCACCGGTTTTGGTAGTAAATACATATCCTTTCACACCAATGATATCACCTATGTCCAGTGTTTTCCAGAGCTGGTCGTACAGAGATTTATCGTCACCCGGACAAATATCATCTCTCTTTACATACACTTGAATTTTTCCTGCATGGTCTTGCAGGACTGCAAAACAGGCCTTTCCCATGTCTCGAATGCCCATCAATCTGCCTGCCAGGCAAACATCTGCGAAATCTGATTTGTTTTCTTCACCCAGGTATCTTGATTTGATTTCAGCAGAGGTAATATTGACGGGGAATGCAGGAGCGGGATACGGGTCAATGCCTATTGCCTGCAATGCTTCCAATTTTTCTCTGCGAATCAGTTCCTGTTCTGACAAATGCTGCGTACTCATGCTTTTTCAATTCGCTGCAAAGGTAATCAGTTTGGACAACTCAATGAGGATGTCCTGAAACACCCCATCCAAACAATGCGATGTCATATTTTACAGGATCCAGGGGGTCAAATGCTTTTAATTTTTCAGTCAGGACGAGCGCAGTTTTCCAGTCGCTTTTTTCGGATTCAATCAATTTCAATTCTTTTGCCACCCGCATGACATGCAGATCCAGTGGACAAACCAATTGACGGGGCAAAATGTTTTTCCAAATGCCAAAATCAATACCACCGGGGTCTTGACGGACCATCCACCTCAAGTACATATTCAATCGCTTACAACTGGAATGCTGCCTGGGAGAGGGGATGTGTTTTTTGGTTCTCGCGGGACTATCCTCCAAAGAGAAAAAATAATTTTGAAAATGGTTCAATGCATTTTCAATGCTTTCATCCTGTTTGTTCATTCCTCCTGAAAATGCCCGCTCCAATGAACTGTGATGGCTATAGTGATATTGAAGAAAACGGATGAAATGAAGCAGGTCTGTTGTTTGGAAGGTGCGGTGTTTGAACGAGAGGAATTTGACAAGGTCTTTTTCCTGGTGTTGTTGGATGAATTGAAACGGGGAATTGTCCATCAAAGACAACAACTCATTGCATTTGTTGATGATGGTGGTTCTGTTGCCCCATGCAAAAATGGCAGCGAAAAATCCTGCGATTTCTATATCCTGCTTCTTGCTGAATTGATGAGGGATGGAAACTGGATCTTTTTCAATGAACGAGGGTTGATTGAATCGATCTAAAAACTGATTCAGTATTTTTTCAGTGGATGAATGATTCCGTATCATTTTTTCAACTGCTCTGCGCGTTCAATGGCTTGCGCAAGATCTTCCATCAAATCGTCTGCATCTTCAATGCCCACGGAGAGTCGGATCAGTGTATCGCTCAATCCATTTTTGATTCTTTCTTCTCTTGGGATGGAAGCATGTGTCATGCTGGCTGGATGATTGATCAAGGATTCTACACCGCCGAGACTTTCTGCCAATGAAAACAATTTTGTATTGGAAAGCAGGTTGCGAGCCGCTTCAATGCTCTCTTGTTTCAATTCAAATGATATCATTCCTCCGAATGCTTTCATTTGTTTTTTTGCTGTAACATGACCGGGATGTTCTTCGAATCCTGGCCAGTAAACTTTTTTGACTGCAGGGTGTGCCCTCAGGAAATGAGCAATTTTCTCACCGTTGGCAGCATGTCTCTCCATGCGTATACCAAGGGTTTTGATTCCCCTCAGAACCAGAAAACAATCCATCGGTCCGGGTACGGCACCACAACTTTTTTGAATGAAATACAATTCATCTCTCAATGCCTTGTCATTCATCACCAATGCTCCCTGAATGACATCACTGTGTCCGCTGAGGTATTTGGTTGCTGAATGCATCACAATATTTGCACCAAGGGTGAGTGGATTCTGCAGTGCAGGCGACGCAAATGTGTTATCAACACAGAGAATGAGTTTGTGTTTTTGGGTGATGGATGCAATCGCTGATATATCGGCGATGTTCATCAGGGGATTTGTTGGCGTTTCAACCCAGATCATTTTTGTGTTGGGATTGATGCATTTCCTGATTTGATTTTCATCAGACAAATCGATGTAATGAAAAACAATGCCAAATTTTGCAAATACTTTGCTGAACAGTCTGTACGTGCCACCATACATGTCATTGCCGGCGATGACTTCATCTCCCGGTTTGAGCAATTTGATTACTGCATCGGTTGCCGCAACACCACTGCTGAATGCGAGTCCGTACTTACCCTCCTCAATCACCGCCAATGCCTCTTCCAATGCCTGACGCGTTGGATTTTGTGACCTGGCATATTCGAATCCCTTGTTTACACCAGGGGCTTCCTGCACATAGGTGGAGGTTTGGTAGATCGGTGTCATGATGGCTCCTGTGCTGGGATCAGGATGAGCGCCTGCATGTATGTATTTGGTATTCTTTTTCATAACCTGTTTGCTGCTTGCAAAGATAATTCAATCAATGCCTTGTCTCTTATTTTTATCTTTGCATCATGCAGCAGATCTATTACATGCAAACAATTCCCATTGAATACGAAGGCATGTTAGACACCCATGCAATTCTGCCAGCTGCAGAGGATCTTGTTTGTGTCTTTGATTGCTATCATGATGATCCCCATGCGGCCATGTCTTTCCTGGAAAAATGGAAGGAACGCAGTTGGCTGAAACGAAACCTGCTTTCAGGCAAAAAGGTACGGGTATTCTCATCCTACACCGCTGATCAAATCAGCAAGCATTATCCCAAGGCAAGTGCAAACCTGATTGTTCAACAACCAAGGGTTGATGAAGCATACCACCCCATTGATGATGATGCAAAAGACATCGTACGGTACAACTTGACCAATGGAGAGGCCTATTTTCTCTATCGCGGACCCATTCATCCTGCGGCATCGCTCACTGAATTGCTGAAGGGATTTTCCATCTTCAAAAAAAAGATGGGCAGCAATATGAAACTCGTTTTATGCGGACCGATATCAAAAAAAGGAAATTCTTTTCTCCACTCCATTGAGTCATACAAGTACAGGGATGATCTGGTTCTCCGGCAATCATTTTCAGATGATACAGAATTGATGTCTGCTGCCTATGCATTGATACATCCTTGCAGGTGGGAGCGTTTTGGTTTTTCGGTTTTGAAAGCCATGAAAGCTGGCGTCTCCGTTTTGACAGCAGCAGATTCTGCCATGAGTGAATTTTGTTCTATGGCGGGCATGTATTTCAATGAAAAGGATCCCAATGATATTGGAGAAAAGTTGATTCGGATTTACAAAGACGAGCAAATGCGTCAGGAAATGATCGGAACCGGCTTGTCGAAAAGCCTTTGATGCATCTTCAGTAACTTCGCAAAAACATTGACATGAATCAATCGACGATAACCATTGATGTGAACTTGGATGAAAATAAAATTCCCCATCAAATACGCTGGAATGCAACACAATCTAATTCAGCTGAGGCACAGGATGCAAAAGCCATGATGATTTCATTTTGGGACGGCAAAGAAAAAGCTGCGCTGAGAATTGATCTGTGGACCAAAGAAATGATGGTGGATGAGATGGCAGATTTTTATTATCAGACATTGATGACAATGGCTGATACGTTCGAACGGGCAACGCACCAGAAAGAGCTGGTGGGAGACATGAAGATTTTTGCGAAAGATTTTTACACGAAATTCAAAAAAACACAGGAACAATGAGTTTGGAAAACACCATCAACGATCACCTGAAAAAAGCCATGCTGGCAAAAGATGAAAAAGGTTTGAGAGCACTTCGTGCCATCAAAGCAGCCATTCTGCTTGCCAAAACAGCCGAAGGTGCTGGGGAGGCAATGACAGCAGATGCAGAAATCAAATTGTTGCAAAAACTGGTGAAGCAACGCAAAGACTCCATTGAAATTTTTGAGCAGCAAAACAGATCAGATCTGGCCATCAAAGAAAAAGAGGAAGTGGAGGTGATTGAGCAATTCTTGCCAAAGCAAATGAGTGCAGAAGAAATCAAAGCAGCCGTTGCTGAAATCATCAAGCAAACGGGAGTTGTAAACATCAGCGGACTCGGACAGGTCATGGGCATTGCTTCCAAACAATTGGCAGGCAAGGCAGATGGTAAGACTATCTCGACAATCGTAAAAGAACTGTTAACCGTTAACGGTTAACAGTCAACCTGCAACATGATCATAGATATTTTCACAGGCATCATCCTAGCAATAGCAATCTACAAGGGTTGGACCAAGGGATTCACCATGGCCGTTTTTACCTTTGCATCCTATTTCATTGCCATGCTCCTGGCACTTCAATTTTCAGGCATGGTTGCAGGATACCTCAAAGAATATGCAAAGAGTGACAGCAAATGGTATACATTTCTTTCATTTCTGTTGGTATTGGTGGCGGGAATCATTGCTGTTCGCATCATTGGAAAGCTGATGGAGAAATCGGCGCAGGTCCTGATGCTGGGATTGGTCAACAAATTCCTCGGCATTTTATTTTTCGGAATCATTTATATCACCATTTTCTCTGTACTGCTTGTATATGCGGAGAAATTTGAAATGATTGACCAGTACAATGCAGGTGATTCAAAAACCTACAGCTATCAACTCCGATTCGGCAAGTGGCTGATGCATCAATTCAGTGAATGGCTTCCTGCTATTAAGCATTTATTCAATGACACAAAAGATGCCATTCAGGAGCAGATCAATTCCAAATTGAAATAATATACTATCTTTCGGCCATGAGTCTAGCGTATGAGATAAAAATAGACGGTAAATACAAGTTCCTTGAAGAAGGAGAAGGTGAACCGTTGTTGATGCTGCATGGACTTTTTGGTGCCATGAGCAATTTCACCGGCATCATCAATCATTTCAAGCACACCCACAAAGTGATTGTGCCACTCCTGCCCCTTTTTGAACTTGATTTATTGCATACCTCAGTAGGTGGACTCGAAAAATACCTCAGCAAGTTCATCGATCACAGAGGCTACAAAGGGATACATTTGATGGGGAATTCACTCGGTGGACATGTGGCATTGGTACATGTGCTCAAGTCACCCGGAAAAATAAAATCACTTATCCTCACCGGCAGCTCCGGACTCTTTGAAAACGGCATGGGTGAGACATATCCCAAAAGAGGAGATTACGAATACATCAAAAAGAAAACTGAAATTACTTTCTACGATCCCAATGTTGCAACCAAAGAATTGGTCGATGAGGTATACCAGATCGTGAACGAACGGATGAAAACGCTCAAGGTCATCGCGCTTGCCAGAAGTGCCATCAAGCACAACATGCAGGATGAACTGGTTCATATCAAGCTGCCTACACTGTTGATATGGGGCAACAACGACATCATCACACCTCCATTTGTTGGCAGGGAGTTCAACAAACTGATCAAAAACAGTGAGCTGCATTTCATAGATCACTGCGGACACGCTCCTATGATGGAAGTGCCTGAAGAGTTCAACAAAATTCTCGCCGGTTTTTTACAAAAATTAAACAGTACTGCAGCAAATTAGACGTAATATTGATCCATCAAACAGAAATATGACATTCTGTAGTCAATTGCTCGATACTTCTTCTCAAACTTTTGATCTTCACGATACGGTTTCGCATGCTTTGGAAATGATGGATATTCATCATGCTGAATATGCAATTGTGTTGGATGGATTGAATTTTTTAGGCATGCTTGATATTATTGACCTGGAAGAAGCTGACGCTTCTGCTGAACTCATTTCATTGGAACAATATCTTGTAAAAGCGCATGTAAAAACCAATGATCATTTCCTGCAGGCCCTGAGGATTAAATCAAAGTTCAATTTGGACGTCATTCCGGTTTTGAACGAGAAAAACGAATGGGAAGGAGTGGTCAAAGCTGACATATTGTTGGAACAAGCTTCACAATTGTTGGGGGCTTCAACAACTGGTGCATTCATCGTATTGGAAATTCCTCGCATGGACTATGCGCCTGGACAAATCAATCGCCTGGTTGAGTCCAATGATTGCATGATCATGCAAATGAATACGAACACGGACCCATTAACGGGGATGATGCAGCTGGTCATCAGGGTCAACAAAGAAGAAGTATCTGATCTCATCGCTACGTTCCAGCGACATGAATACAATGTGCTTTATTATTATGGTGAGGAGACCTTCGACAATACACTGCAAAACAACTTGGATCATCTTTTGAATTATCTCAATATCTGAGTTTCTATCAATCCACTCAAGGCTTTTAGCTAACTTACATGCATGAAAGAAATGAAAATTTCTTTGCTTTTTATATCCATACTTTTCTTTTCCTGCTGGGCCAGTGCGCAGGTAGAAGAGGAGGTTTTTCAAAATGCTCCCATTTTGAATGAGGCCAGGGTAACCATCCGGAATGTGATCATTCATGGTAATAAAATCACCAAGCGTTACATGGTGGCAAGAGAAATCATTCTTAAGCCCAATCAATCTTACAGTGTCGGTGAGGTATTGGATGGTTTGGAGAAAAGCAAACAAAACCTCATGAATACTTCCTTGTTTGTTTCGGCAAACACCTATTTCACGAATTGGAAGAATGATTCAATGGATGTGCATGCAGAAGTAACTGAGCGCTGGTATTATTTTCCATCCCCTTATTTCAAACCCATGGATCGCAATATTCAGGTATGGGCAAGAGATTATAATTTCAGTTTGAGGCGGGTAAACATCGGAATAAAATTCATGGGTGAAAATACCACAGGCAGAAACGATAAGTTGAACATATGGCTGATGGATGGATTTTCAAGAAGACTCGCACTGAAGTATTACAATCCCTTTTCAGATCCAAAGTTGAGAGTAGGTTGGGCCATTGATGTCAATCAAAGCTGGAACAAAGAAATTTTTTATAAAAGCCTCAACAACAAACAGGTTTTTTACAGAGATCCCAATCAGTACTTGCGCAAAGATTTCTATGCAGGTACAACCTTGTCATACAGAAAGGGTTCCATCAACAGGCATTATCTGCGTACAGGATGGCGCTCTTCTTCGATTGCGGACACGGTATTGCTCATGAACAAAAATTATCTCGGAGATGCCATCCAGTCGGTATCCTATCCCGAAATTCAGTACACATTTCAACATTTGAAACTCAATTACTTTCCTTATCCCACCCAAGGCACAGTATTCGTGGCTGATATTTTAAGGCGCGGCGTAAACAATCAAATGAATCTTACACAGTTCATGTTCAGGTATGGCAAGTTTCATGAGTTTAAAAAGAAAAACTATTTTTCCATTGTTGCAGATGCGCATTTGAAAGCACCTTTCAAGCAGCCGTATATCAATCAGTATATCCTGGGCTATGGGGATCAGTATTTGCGGGGACTCCAGCGGTATGTGGTGGATGGTGTAGCTGGAGGTACTTTGAAAGCAACCTTGGGAAGAGAGCTCTACAGCATCAAAGTAAATTCAGGATTCAATTCAAAAGCGTACAGAACCATTCCTTTCAAATTTTATGCAAAGATCCACGGAGATATAGGGTACGTTTACAACAATGTAAACCTCAACGAAACCAATCTCAACAATAAATTGCTTTATTCATTCGGAGCCGGATTGGACATTGTCAGTATTTATGACTTCGTATTGCGCATTGAGTTTACATACAATCAGTTCAAACAATTGGGCACCTATTTTCATAACTACGAATCAAGGTACTGACGGTATTTCATCGAAACTTCATGCATCATTCCTATCTTCGACACATGAAAGTTGCTGTCTACAGCAGAGAAGGTGCGGTTTTGGATCCGCAAGACCTCAAACAATTGTGTGAAGCACTTGCGGCGGCAGGGATCGATGTTGTGGTCTATGCACAACTTCCGATGGATAATTTCAAGTCCACCAAAACATTCAGTGACGAACAGGAACTCGATCAATCATTCGATGCTGTCATTTCATTGGGTGGAGATGGCACATTGCTGGATACGGTATGCCTGGTCCGCGACAAGCAGATCCCTGTATTGGGTATCAATTACGGCAGGCTTGGATTTCTGGCTAGTTTGAGAAAAGAAGATTTGCAGGAGGCAGTGGATGCCCTCAAAAACAACACATATGTGTTGGATAAAAGAAGCCTTGTTCATTTGGATGCCAATGTTCCTTTGTTTGGAAAAGATCCTTTTGCCTTGAACGAATTCACCATTCACAAAAGGGAATTTTCTCCAATGATCAAAATACATACATATTTGAATGGAGAATTTCTCAATACATTTTGGTCTGACGGATTGATTGTTTCAACGCCAACAGGTTCAACCGGATATTCCCTGAGCTGCAATGGCCCCGTAGTTTTTCCGGAGAGCAACAGTTTTGTTTTGACGCCCATTGCACCCCATAACCTCAACATCCGTCCCATTGTCGTTCCCAATCACCATGTGCTCTCGTTTCAGGTGGAGGGACGAACCGAGGATTTTATCTGTACACTCGATGCCAGAAAAGAAATTGTTGACAAGGCCGTTCAACTCTCCATCAAAAAAGAAGATTTCACATTCAATCTGATCAGGTTGAATGAAAATATATTTTTAAAGACTTTGAGAGAGAAGCTTACATGGGGATTCGATACACGAAACAGATGATATTTTACAACTATTTTAACCCTGATATACCATTCAGGTAATGTCAACTTCCTACATTTACGTGTACATGAAAAAGGTCCTTCCTTACCTCTTTGTATTTTCAATGATTTCCCTCCTGTCCTATGCTCAGCCACAGGCCATTGTGCAGGAAGGAGAAGTAGGTATCACCATCGGTGGAGCACATTATTTTGGTGATTTGAACAAAGGTGTCGGATTCAAAAATCCTCAACTGACATACGGGGTATTGGCAAAAAAACAGTTTGGTCCCTATATTGCGCTCCGATTAGCCGGACATTATGCCAAACTGGGCTATGCAGATTCCATGGTGAATCCGGCAAAGTTTCCTTTTCAAAAAACCCGCAACCTAGATTTCCAAAACAAGGTTTGGGAAGTTTCGGTGCAGGGCGATTTTAATTTCTTCAAATTCATTCCCGGTGATCCGGAACACCGATTTACTCCATATATCACCCTCGGTGTGGGCATCATCAAACACAATCCCTACACTTTCTTGGATGGTGTCAAAGAAAAACTGCAACCGTTGGGCACTGAAGGTCAGTTGGCAGCAGGAAATGCATACAGTGACCAGGCCTATTGCTTCCCACTCGGAATGGGAGTCAAATACAATATTGCGAACAATCTGAACCTTGGCTTCGAGGTTGTTTACCGCTATACCAATACAGACTATTTAGATGACGTCAGCGGCACCTATGCTCCCAATGATGTGTTGAACACTTCTGGAAACGGAAATCTACTGTCTAAAGCTTACCGTTTGCAAGACCGCTCCATCGGACAAATCAAAACAAATGGAGATCAACGCGGCTTCAGTCAGCAACGCGATCAATACCTGCTTGCACAGTTTACACTTACCTTTTCTTTCTCCTCTTATAAGTGTGCCGACCCCCGCTAGGATCCCTCTAAATACATTAACTTTGCACCATGTCTCTCAAGCAGAATATTGATCTGGAGCGAATTCCGCAGCATATTGCCATCATCATGGACGGCAATGGCCGTTGGGCACAAGAACAGGGGCAAGACCGCCTGTTTGGCCATTTCAGGGGAGTTGAAAGTGTGAGGGATATTGTGGAGGGATGTGCTGAATTGGGGGTTGAATACCTGACTTTGTATGCATTTTCCACTGAGAATTGGGACAGGCCCCTGCATGAGGTGACTGGATTGATGGAATTGTTGGTGGAAACCTTGAGAAAGGAGGTCCCCATCCTCAATAAAAACAATATCAAAATGCACGCCATTGGTGCATTGTCGATGCTTCCTCCCAACGCACGCCAGGCGCTGACGGAGGCGCTTGACATGACAGCAGGCAACACCGGACTCAACCTCGTCATGGCCTTGAGTTATAGCTCAAGATGGGAATTGGTCAATGCGGTAAAACAGATTGCCAAAGATGTAAAAGAAAATTCACTCGATCCGGATGAGATCACCCAAGATACCCTTCAGCAATACCTCACCACCAGTGCATTCCCTGATCCGGAGTTGATGATCCGTACCAGTGGAGAATACCGCATCAGCAACTTTCTGCTCTATCAATTGGCCTATGCGGAATTGTATTTTACGGAAACCAGGTGGCCGGATTTTCGAAAAGAAAATCTCTACGAGGCCATTTTGGATTTTCAGAAACGCGAAAGAAGGTTTGGAAAGACCAGCGGTCAAATACAAGCCCCTTTAACAAAGAATTAGACAAAAACCCGTTATTTTGCCCTCCCAAACCATGTTTTTGAAGATTAGGAATTGTATGCTGTTCATTCTGATGGGTTTACTCATGTTTTCGAACAGTGTATTTGCGCAAAACGATACTTTACCGGCACCTTCTGTGGATCCTGCATTGATGTCCATTTTCAATGCCAAATATCCCAAGAAATACATCATAGCGGACATTGCTGTGAAAGGGAACAAAGCATTTGATCCTGCCATTGTAATCTCTGTATCTGGACTCGCTGTTGGTGATGAAGTAACATTGCCGGGGGGTGACAACTTCGCCAAGGCGATTAACAAACTTTGGTCCCAAAACATGTTCACCAACATCAATATTTGGATCACCAAACTTGAGGAGAACAACATTTGGGTAGAGATCGATGCAGTGGAGCGTCCCATGCTGGCAGACTATAAATTCAAAGGCATCAGAAAAACAGAAGCAGATGAGTTGAAGGACAAGGTTGGTTTGGTAAAGAGCAGGGTAGTAACAGACAACATGAAATTGTCTGCAAAAGAAAACATCATCAAATACTATACTGAAAAAGGTTTCAGGGGTGCTGCCGTAGACATCGAAGAAAAACCCGATGCATACAGTCCGGATAAAACAGTGCTTACATTCAATATTGTAAAGGGACTCAAAGTGAGGATTTCTGAAGTGTTTTTCTTTGGAAACCAGTCAGCAGCCATTCCTTCGCTGAAGAGAAAACTGAAGGGTACGAAAGAGATGACACGCATTACGCTTTATCCAGATAGCGCTGTCAGTCCCTATGGCCCCGTCAAAACCTATACAGCAAAAGAGTTCATCAAAAATTGGGGATTTTTAAAACCCTCTCAAATCAGAGATTTCATGGATCCCTGGTTCAGATTCAAACTTTTTGCGTCTGCCAAATTTGATGAGAAAAAATACCTCGAAGACAAGGAA
>VFQT010000194.1_pt1 | contig 98705 bp, 70 predicted proteins | sample 3512381 | NCBI WGS metagenome assembly VFQT01 (sample SAMN10412376, study PRJNA504923) | tailings metagenome | isolation source: Relicate 2 Philex TSF3 active mining site | place: Philippines: Tuba, Benguet | collected 2017-08-29
CAGCGGATCTTCGACGCTCATTTCGGCGGTCAGGGAACACTCAGCACACCACAGTACCAGTTCGGCGATGGCGAACAGGGGCAGAACGTTGTTCAGTACCATCTGGGTGATGTGCTGATGTTCTCAAGCGGTGGGAACACGATCCAAATCAAGAACCCATTTACCGGAACGACAGTCAACACGGTTGGCATCACCGGCAGTCCGCATTCTGAGATTCAGATGCGCCCCGATGGAGAACTTTTCGGTTGGCGAACCACAGGTGGAACCGACGCTGCGACAAGTACATATTTCCGAATCGACACCGGGACTGCCGCAGTCACTGATCTGAACGATGATGGAATTGGTACGTTCAATTTCGATGCAAATGGTAATGCCGTCGCCACAAATGTTGGGACAATAGTTACTGCCTTTACCTACACCGGAACGCGTGACGACGCGGGTCGCATGGTTGCCCAGCGAGGTGATGCTCCAGCTTTCGGCTACTCTCGAAACATACTGTACCGGTTCGACATCCGGACCGGTGTCGCCCTTTCGAATGGACCGGCACGAACAGGTAACGCACGGGCAAACGGCCCGGCTGGAACGGACATCGTTGAACTGGGTGTGCTGCCAACACAGGGCAACGGCATCATTTCCGGACTCGCTTCACGGGATGGCATCAACTATTTCGCTGTCGATAATACGGGCCGTCTTTACCAATATCTCCTGCTCGGCGGCGTTACGACGCTGGCGACGATTCGGTACTTTGATCAGAACAACAACCCGGTTGTGTTCACTGGCCTGTCCTACGGCCCGTCGGGCGTTGAAGGCGGTGCGTATGCAAATATGCTGTTCGCATCAGACGCCGCAGGAAACCTGCGAGCGATCAGCACCGGCCCAAACGTCATCGATCCGAACGCCGTTCTGGGTGATCTCGCACCAATCTTCGTAGACGGCCAAACGGTCCTCCAGACCGGTGGAACCGGTGCCGGAATTACCTTCGGTACGCTTCAGCGAAATCTCTGGGCACTCACAAGCAACCGGAATAACGACCCCGGACATGGTCTGACCCCCTCAATCGACGGCACCCGCGATTTTTCGCCAGGCGGAGCAAGCCTTTATTTCGGCAACCAGGCCACAGGCGCGACCGCCGGAAACAAGAACGATCTCGGCCTTCGCTCCAGTCTGCCGGACAGATACAACTACAACTTTCCTGGCGGAGCCCACGGCACGTACCTCAGCAATCCGTTCAGCCTTGAAGGCTACAGCGCCGCCGACAAACCCGTCCTGTACTTCAACTACTTTCTCTCTACCGAAAGTCGTGACTACAATGACGGAAATCCGCCACAGGCTGACGCGATACGGGTCTATGTGGGAGATGGAACCAACTGGTCGCTGGCTGCAACCAATAACAGTACTCGCCTGCCACAGACAGGTGATGACGAGCAGGACCTGGGCCCGAACGGCGTGACGAGCTTCCCTGACGGGCAGCTCCACCGTGATGTTGTTGAACTGTACGACGAGACTGCTGCGCCGGTCTGGCGACAGGCTCGAGTGGACCTCAGCAACTTCGCTGGCGTCGGAAACCTGCGTCTGCGATTTGAATTTGCCACCAGTGGTGCCGTAAATGTTGGTGACATTACAACTGTCGGCGAAGAAATGTTCGCCCAGGATGGCAGCAGACTTCGCGATGGACAAAGCTGGATTCTCGAGGGTTGCAATCAGTTCGAACTGGATATGGGATACACGCTGGTGGCGCCATCTTTCAGCGGGCTGGCTGAGGCAGAAACGTTCTCGCTGGATGTAGACACTGAAGTCCTGACATTCGAAATCGACCTGCAGCAATCGGGTGGAAGCTATGACGGAGTTACCGCGGGTAATTTCGGGATCCGCATCTCCCCCAGCATGAATGCCAACGAAATCGCCCGTGCGATCGCTGACACGCTCCGCAGCGTTATCGCGGCTACCCCTTTCGGGTCACCACTTCGAGAGATCATCCCCTACCTCGATAAAAATCGCGTTAACCTTGCCCGCCAGCCGTTCAATGCCCCGCTGACCACAATCGGCACCACACTTGTACAAAGTGCTGGCGCCGGCCTCTATCTGGACGGGGCTCCGGGCGTCACCCCCGGAACGACTCCTGTGTTCATCCACTCAGGATACAGTCGGAACGAGGTCGCCACCGCTATGAAACTGGCGATGGCCGGGCACCTTTTGCCGGCCGGGACATACTACGAAGCTGAACTGAATAACGCGCCAGATCCTCTCGTGGCAATGGATTTGGAGGCTCTCTCGTGGACCAGTGTGGCCAATAACACCGTCAGCGAAAACACCGTTAATCCACTGCCGCACATTTCGATCCTTGCATCGTCAACACCGCCGCTCGGCGATACTGACTTCTACCGTTTTGTCGTACCCGCCGGTGCACTGACTCGGCGCGTGATCGTCGATCTCGATGGCACCACGCCGAACTTCAATTCGCTGATTCGCATTGTTGATGCCAATGGCGCGACGGTAACCGAGAATCTCCGCGGTACATTCCTCGACATCGGCAGTAATCAGATCAGCTCTTACATTGATACGGATCTCGCACCTGGCGAGTACTACCTGCAGATTGGCACACCGCCGTTTGGCAATGGAGCAATTCCCGGAGAGCTCTACACATTACATCTGTCGGTGGAAGGACATGCGATTAATGCGAACGGAGCTACAGATCCGCTTGTCGTCAACCCGTTCCTGATGAAGGGCAGTGGGGACCTCGTTCGCATCATCGGCCACTATGTAACCAATGCCGGCCCCATGGGACACACAACATCTCTGCCGGGAGACGGATTTGGCGGTTACTTTGCGACTGACGTGACACAGTCGCGAACACCCAACGCTCACCGCGGCATCGGCAACTTCTTCGAAGGCTTCTACATCGATGACATCATCATCGGGTTCGCTGAACGCGGTGAAATGGTCACGAATGCCCCCGCCGGATCGAACTTCATCGACAACCCGGAAATCAATCTCCGCAACAACCTGAACCCCTACCAGGACATTCAGGAAGGTGCGTACGACGTTGAAATCCGCCGCGCCACCGACTACGCCAGCCTGCCAGGGTCAGTGCCCAACCCCCAGTTCCTCGCTCGCGACACCAACGATCGCTTCACAAACGCTGTTTCGATTCGCGTGCCGAATGCCTCGGCACTCAAAGACGGGCAGACTTTCACGATCAGTGACGGAGTCAATTCCGTTACGTTCGAGTACGAAGACGAGCTGTTGTCCAACGGTGTGACCCAGGGAAGGTTTGCCATCCCGTTCAATCCCGCGAAATCGGCACTGCTCGACGGTCGCTATGAAATGTCCGGCTACCGCACCGGTGAGTCTGCCACGGTCATTGCGGCCCGCATCCGCGATGCCATCAACTCAACGGAAGTCCAGGGCATCCTGAAAATCCGTGCCGACCTTTCGGATGGCGCCGATGACAGCAGCGTCTTCAGTACCAGCGCAATGATCAATCTGACAGGAACAGCACTCGTCACCGTGGGAGACGGCCTGCAGAAACCATCGTCCGATGCGATGCCCGATGGGCTCTTCGGTACGATGGCCGCACTGTCCAACACCAACGGCTCCAACAGTCTGTTCACGTTCCGCAACACCACGCCGTACATCGATCCGAATACCGGCTACCCGGAACAGATCCATCAGATTCGCATCCAGCTCCCGGCCGGCCAGAAGTTCGATCCGATTTCCATCCTCGGCGGAACCGGAAGCGGGCCGAGCATCAGCGCTGTCTCCGACTTCACCACGCCGACATTCACCACTCTGGACCTCGGCAATCCACGTATTCCGCAGTTCTCCTTCAGCACCGCCTTCGACATCATCACGATCGACTTCTCGCAACTCGTTGATGCCTCCCAGACGGGTCCGGGCTTCGAAAAGAACGATCTGCTGCAGTTTGGACTGGACGTGGACTTCTTCGCTGAGCCCATCTGGAACCTCGGAGCCACTGTGGACGTGGCTTACAGCAGCGGACGCTCTGTCACTGCTCAGTTCGTGCGCAGCGATGTAACCTCCAGCATCGGAGAGCTGCGACCGATTCAGGATCCGACAGCCGTGGTCTTCCACTCCGGCTACGGTGATCAGAATCTGCGTCGTGATCAGGGGCAACTGGTCATTGCTTCCAACTTCGTGTCAGATTCACTGAACTGGGGTATCCGCTCTGACGCCGGCTTCCGAACCGGCAGCCCGAATCCCACCGGCGCCGGTGCCCTGACACACAACGGGCCTCCGCGCAGCCTGCGTGAGCCGAACGTCAATAACTGGCTGCCCGGTATCGTGATCTCGAACAACGTGATTGTGCAAAGCGGAACTGGCGGAATTCTGTTCAGCGGTGACGTTCCCCCGGGCGGCACGGCCACTGTCGGACCCGTCCCCGTCGGACGCATCCTGAACAACACGATCGTTGGCAATCCGAACAACCGCGTGGGAGTCGGCATTCAGGTCGAGCAGAACTCCAGCCCGACTCTGCTGAATAACATTGTTGCGGATCTGACCACGGGTATCTCAGTCGATGCCTCCTCCATCGCACTCGGAACCGTTGTTGGCGGTACCCTGTATCGCAACAATGGCACCGATGCAGCGACAGGCTCGATTGGCCTGGGCACCTTCCCAATCTCACTGTCAGCCACCGATCCGCTGTTTGTCGATCAGACACGGCGCAACTACTACCCGGCCCCACTGTCGCAGGCCATCGACAGCTCGATTGACTCGCTCACCGACCGCACGGGCTTCATCACCGTTCGTGATCCGCTCGGGCTTGGTGTTTCACCCATCAAGACTCCGTTCGTTGACGCCTACGGTCAGACACGTGGAGACGACCCGGCTGTCACCACCCCGGCGGCCCAGGGTGCCAATGTGTTTAAGGATCGCGGAGCCATCGACCGTGTCGACTTCTTCCGCCCCACCGCTTACTTCTCAACACCGCTGGATCAGTCCGACAGCGATCTGAACTCAGCTCTCGATGCCGTCTGGCTGAACTCGCCCGGCACTGTTCGCGAGCTGATCATCACGCTGGCTGACATCGGTATCGGCATTGATGATGGACGCGTGCTGCTGAACGGCAGCCAGTTCAAACTGTACATGGACGACGGCGTCAAGCAGACCACCGACCTGCCCGACCTGCCGGACGGCACAGTCATCACCGAAGGGCTCATGACCCAGGGCGTGGATTATGTCTTCGTCTACAATTCGGTCACCAACGAAGTCATCTTCCGCTCGACGACGTCCTTCCCCTTTGAGCGGAAGTACCGAGTCACCGTGGATAATGACAATGCACTTGTCGACAACGTCGACGGCGTGCGGGATCTTGCCGGAAACTACCTGGCCCCCAATCGCACTGACGGCACCACCCAGTTCACACTCCTGCTGACTGACGGTATCAACGATCCGCCGGTCAACTCAATTCCGAACAATCAGTCCACTCCGGAAGATACTCCGCTGACATTCTCCGCGTCCGGTGGCAACCCGGTCAGTGTTTCCGACGCCGACGTCTGGCTCGGAACCAACATTCTGCGAGTGAAACTGGAAGGAGCAAATGGCGTTGTTTCACTGTCACAGACGACCGGCCTGACCTTTACCACCGGTGACGGCCTCAACGACGCCACCATGGAATTCACCGGCCTGGTGGATGCCATCAATCGAGCACTCGACGGGCTCGTGTTCTCGCCGGCAAAAGACTTTTTCGGTACGGCGTCGATCACGATCACCACGAACGACCTCGGTGGCTTCACCGGACCGCCGACACCACCACCAGCAGCTCAGCAGGACGTCGACGTGCTGCTGATCAACGTGACTCCGGTGAACGACGCACCAGTCTTCAACCCTCTGGTCAATCCACCGACAGTCAACGAAGACGCCGGCCTGCAGACGGTCAATGCCTTCATGACCGGTCAGGCTGCCGGCCCGGCCAACGAAACTCCGCCGCAGACGATCACTGCCGCGGTGTCAGTGACTGCCGTCACGGGATCATGGACCACGGGCACATTCTTCTCCACCGCCCCAGCCATTGATGTCGTAACAGGAAACCTGACCTACCAGACTGCCCGAGACGTCAATGGTACAGCGACCATTACCGTCACCCTGCGGGACAGCCTGGGACTGAACAGCACAGCCCAGAGCTTCACCATTACGGTGACCGCAGTCAACGACGCCCCGGTGTTTACTGTGAACCCGGTCACTCCGATCGTGGTCGCGGAAGATGCCGGCAATCGCACGGTGGACCTGATCAACACGTTTGCAGCCGGACCGGCGACGGCACTCGACGAGACTGCTCAGACACTTACCTTCAAACTCAGCACGCCTGTCCAGACCACACCGAATCTGGCACTGTCACTGCTGACCGTGGATGCCGCCGGAAACATCACGTTCCGCTCTGCCGCCGATACAGCGGGAGTGGTCAGTGTCAGCCTGACACTGGAAGACAGTGGTCCGGCAGCACCGCCGGACGTCAACACGTCAACGGCATTTCCATTCACGATCACTGTGACACAGGTGAACGACGCTCCCGTGGCAGTTACTGATTCCTACATTATCGACGATGGCTACAGCCTTGCTCTGGATGCCAGCGGCAGCTACGACGTCGATGCGTTCTTTGGTGATACTCTCACCTATCGCTGGGACCTGAATAACGACGGTGTTTTCGAGACCAATGCAGGTGCCAGCTCGACACTGACCGTTGACTGGAACACCCTGAAGGGTCTCGGCATCACTTCGCCATCGATCCGGACAATTCGACTGCAGGTTCAGGACTCCAGCGGCGCAGCCAACAACACTACCGTTGCGACGACCTCGCTGCAGACCCTGATTGTGGATTACGGCGATGCCCCCGCCAGCTTCGGAACTCTGAAGGCCGATGGCGGTGCCGCTCACACCATCAGCAACAGTCTGCGACTCGGATCACTGGTCGACGACGAGCGGTCCGGCTTGCCCGGAATCACAGCCAGCGGTGACGACAGTGACGGCCAGGCTGACGAGGACGGCGTGGCCTTCCCGATCCGCCTTGAGACCAGCAACATTGAGCTTCCGGCCTACGTCGATATCACCAGCTCCGGCGTCGGACGCGTCGATGCCTGGCTCGACCTGGATGGAGATGGCCAGTTCAGTGACGCTGAACGCCGAACACCCGCTGCCGGATTCGCAGTCTCCGCGGGCATCAACCGATTCTCCTTCAGTATGCCGGCCGATACGCCGGTTGGCGACAAGGTATTCCGTTTCCGAATCAGCAGCTCTGGTGGTCTGAACCCCACGGGACGCGCTGCAGACGGCGAAGTTGAGGACTATGTGGTGCCTGTGCTGACGCTGTCACAGCCGGTGACACCAGTCATCACTCGCCCGATCGACATCACTCCGACAAACGGTGTGATTCCGCAGACCAGCGACAGCACTCCGCAGGTCGACTGGACCGTGCACCCTGAGAATTTCTACTACCAGCTGGTGGTTCGAAACACGACGTCCGGTCAGGTGGTGTTCACCGGAGCACAGACCACCTTCGGCTTCGAGGAAGTGACATCAGCTTTGCCGGTCGGTACCTACACTGCTGAGGTGACCCCTTACAACAAGGCCAACACGGCCGGTACTGCAGCCGCTTATCAGTTTGAGGTGGTGACAGTTTCGGTTTTGGCGCCCACGGGTGATTTGGCAGAAAATCGGCCAACAATCCAGTGGTCCCCTGTGCTGGAAACGGCATCGTGGATCATTACTGTCCGATCGCTGTCGCTCGGAACCATCGTTCAGCGTTCAGAAGTGGCTGACAGCAGCCTGTCAGCTCCGCAGACATGGCAGGTGCCGGCGGTGCTGGACATTGGTCGGTACAGCGTTTCTGTGCAGGCTCGCGATCAGGCAGGTCGTACCGGTGACGAAAGTGCACCGCTGTCATTCCAGGTGCGAACCGCCCCCGTTGTGAATGCTCCGGGCAACGTCACTGTTCCGCGGCCGACACTCACATGGCAGGCCGTTCCAGGAGCGTTCCGGTACCAGGTGGAGCTGCTGAATCTGACCGATAATGTCCTGGTCAGCAGCGTCTCCGGCCTGCAGGGCACGTCCTGGACCGTCCCCACCGATCTGACTCTGGGCCGATATCAGTTCCGCGTCCGCGCAGTGAATGCGTCGTCCGATGTGAGCTTCTGGAGTGATTCGGTGGTCTTCGGCTACACGACTCCGGTCACCGCGATTTCGCCGCTCAACGGGATTCGCCTGCCGGACTCCACGCCGACCTTCGTCTGGAATGCCGTTGCATCCGCTGATTCCTACGATCTGCTGGTGTATCAGAACTTCGGCAGTAATGCGGAAGTCTTCCGGGCCGAGAATCTGCCGGGCACTTCCTTCACCCGCTCGATTGAAATGCCGCTGGGACGCTATCGGTATCAGATTCGAGCCGTCAATCGTGCCGGTACAGGTGCCACCGATGGTGACTTCGTGACCACAAGTCCGTTCTACACTTTCGTGGTGACCGAGCGGCCGACGATTATCAATCCGCCGGCGACCACCTTCCTGGCCCGCCCATCCGTCAGCTGGACTCTGCCGACGGGTTCGGGTTCGGCTCCTGTCAGCGATATCTGGATCAACAAAATTGAAGGCTCGGTATCGCGTGTTGCTGTCAAGGCAGAGCGCGTGCCCGGAGATAACTGGACGCTGAACACAGACCTCGTGCTTGGTACCTATCAGGTCTACGTCCGCACTTACTCGGAAGTTGATGCAGCCACGGTTTCCGACTGGAGCCTGCCGAAGACCTTCCGAGTGACCACACCGCCGACGCTTGTCGGACCGACCGGACGTATTGATGATCAGACTCCGACCCTCAGCTGGCAGGGTGTGGCCGGTGGTCAGACCTATCGCGTTTATGTTGCCAGCCTCTCGCTGGCAGGTGGCCCCATGATTCTGGACGTCTCCGGAATCAACGCGCTGAACTACACAATTCCGAATGACCTGCCGATCGGACGCTATCGATTCTGGGCCCAGGCTCGCAGTGCCTTCGGTGATATCAGCGGATGGAGCACTCCGGCGCTGGACTTCCAGATCGTCACGGCGCCCACTCTGACCGGACCATCCTCGTCCACATTCAACACGACACCTTCGTTCTCCTGGACGAATATGGCGTCGACTCTGATCGGTCGACCTGCCGGTGCAACCAGCTATGATTTCCGCATCGACCAGGTACTGACAACTTCTGTCGTTCCGAACTACATCTTCCAGAACACCACTGCCACAGCCTTCACTGTGCCGGGATCGAAGGCTCTGCCAAACGGTACCTACCGCGCCTATGTGCGGGCTCGCAGTGCCGACACGCAGGGTGATTACACGAAGATGCTGGAGTTCTTCGTGGGTGGTCGTCCGAACGTGAACGCCATCCCAGCCTCCAATAATCAGCGTCCGCTGTTCTCGTGGGGTACGGTTGACGGTGCATCGTCCTATGAAGTGTTCCTTGTGAACCTGGCAGATCCGTCAAAGATTCTGCTGCGTCAGGCGGGCATTGCCACAACTTCCTACCAGCCGACGTTCAACCTTGGTACCGGGGACTTCCGTCTGTGGGTGCGGGCATTCCGCTCCAGCGACGGCAGCCCGGGCCTGTGGAGCAATCCGGTGGACTTCAGGGTTACTGCTGCGGCGGAACTGCCGCAGAATACTGACCAGTGGATGCTGACGGCGGTCGCCGCTGTGTTTGCACAGCCGGTCGCTGATTACTCGGTCAGCATGCTGCGTTCGACGGTATCAGGCACTCGAGCCGAGTCCGTTGAACTGCCGGTGGCTCCGGAGCACCCGGTGGTGGAAGTTCAGGAACAGGGCGGTGCTCAGCCGGATCCTGCGGCCACACCGATTGAATCCGACGAAGTACTGTCCGGCTGGGGCCAGGAAACGTGGTGGGATGCCCCCACGGAACAGCCTGCTGTGACGGTCGATGTCCAGCCCGTCGCCCCGGCAGCACAGCAGTCACGCGAGGGTTCCCGAGCAGCTTCTGCCGGACTGCTTGGAGCTCTGTTCGGTCTGGTGACTCTGCGTCGCCGTCGTCGTGAGGAAGACGGTTCCGTCTGAGATTGCCCCGTAATTGATCAGTCTTCCGCGGGGCTCGCATGAGCCCCGCTTTTTCTTTGCCGCAGCCCAAAACTCTGCGGATGGATGTATTGCATGCAGGTCACCATCACTGCTGTCGGCCCGGATCATCGCGGACTGGCGGACCCCATCGTGCATTTTGTCACCGGGGCCGGAGCCAATATCCACGAAATTCAGATGTACGACCGGGATTCGGAACGCCTGTTCGCCATGCTGATGCGGATCGAATGGACTTCCGGCACAATCGCTGACCTGCGTCGTGAACTGGCTGAGATCGGTCAGCAGCGGGGGTTGCAGGTGCGAGTCTGGTCGCGGGATGAACACGCTCGCCCACCCAGACTGGCGATCTGCACGACCTACCGAGCAGAACCGCCCCTGGCGATTCTGCGAGCGGTGCGGGATCGCAGACTGAAAGCTGAAGTGGCTGTCATGGCCGGCAACCGAAATGCCTGCCGCAGCCTGGCCGAACAGTTTGAAGTGCCCTGGCTGTCCATCGGAGATGATCAGGGAAACCCGGATTACAGTCGCCTGGAAAGGGCGATTGATGAGCTGGACATCGACTACGTGATCCTCGCCCGGTATATGCGAGTGCTGCCGGCGGAGCTGTGCTGGAAATTCGCCGGCGGACGAATCATCAACCTGCACCACGGTCTGCTGCCATCGTTTCCGGGTTTTCGCCCCTACGAGGATGCCTTCCAGCACCATATGCTGTGTTTCGGGGCCACCGTCCACTTCATCGTTCCGGAACTCGACGCCGGCAATCAGATCATTTATCAGGCGGCCTTCAGCGTGCCACCGGGAACCAGTCTGGCTGAGGTCAAGCGACTGGGTGAGACGGATCATGAACCGCACTGTCTGCTGGAGGGCATCCGGCGAGTGGTGGATCGGGAGGCCGAACTGCACTTCCACCGCGTCGTCCGCCGCAGCCACTGATTCAGAATGAACGAATTTTTCGTTTCTCCTGCGATCAATGGGAACTTAGAATACACGCTTTCAATCTGTTCAATTTTCTCCGAGCCCTGCAGATGCGTCTGACTGACCTGTTCAATTCCCGTCGCTTTGTGCTTTCGATCGAGATGTTTCCGCCCAAAACGGCCGAAACCAGCGAAGCACTCAAACGCAGCCTGCTCTCACTGAATCGCTACAACCCGGCATTCGTCTCCTGCACATACGGCGCCGGCGGCTCTACCCGCGGTCAGACCCTCGACTGGTGCCAGTGGATCCAGCAGACGCTGCAGCGACCGGCCATGGCACACTTCACCTGCGTCAGCTCCACAGTGGACGAACTGTCTGACTGGCTGCACCAGGCGTGGCAGTTCGGCGTCCGAAATATCATGTCACTGCGTGGCGATCCGCCGGCCGGGCAACAGGTCTTCACTGCTGCTGAAGGTGGTCTGAACCACGCTTCGGAACTGACCGCCCTGATCCGTCGCCTGTACCCCGAAATGGGCATCGGCGTCGCCGGCTACCCGGAAAAACACGTTGAAGCGCCCTCTCTGGACGCCGACCTCGAAAATCTGAAGATCAAGGTGGATGCCGGTGCTGATGCCGTATTCACTCAGCTGTTCTTCATCAATCGCAGTTTCTTCGAATTTCGAGATCAATGCGCCGCCCGCGGGATCACTGTCCCCATCGTGCCGGGCATTATGCCAATCACCGATTTTGCCCGCATTCGCAGAATCACTTCGATGTGTGGTTCCGTCATCCCGCTGGAACTTGCAACTCAGCTGGAAGCTGTTCGGGACGATGCCGCTGCACAGTTCGAAATCGGCACAGAGCATGCCATTCGGCAGTGTCGCGAGCTGCAGGCTGAGGGCGTTCCGGGAATTCACTTCTATGCCCTCAATAAATCCGACGCCTGCGAACGCATTCTCAATGCTCTCAGCCTGCCTCTGGCCTGACAGCAGCCACTGATCGTTTCCTTATGTCCGCAGTACCTTCCGTCATCTCAGGTCACGGGATCAACTTCAGCTTCGGTGAAGATGAGCTGCAGAAGCAGATCCTGTTCGATGTCAGCCTGCAGATCCAGCCCGGTGAAATCGTACTGCTGACAGGACCATCCGGTTCAGGCAAAACCACACTGCTGACACTGATTGCCGGCCTGCGCAGCATGCAGCAGGGGACTCTGACCGTTCTGGGACATGCTCTGCATCAGGCAACCTATAACGATCTGATCCAGTTACGGCGAAAGATTGGCTTCATTTTCCAGGCCCATAACCTGCTGCCTTTTCTGACGGCGCTGCAGAACGTACAGATCATGTTTGATCTGCACCCGCACGTCGATCGTCAGGAAGCCCGGCGACGTTCCGTTGCCATGCTGGGGGAAGTTGGACTGCAGGACCGAATTGACTATCCCATTGCCAAACTGTCAGGCGGGCAGCGACAGCGAGTGGCCGTGGCCCGAGCCCTGGTTACTGACCCGCAGCTGGTCCTTGCGGATGAACCCACCTCGGCCCTGGACAGTGTGACCGGACGCGAGGTCGTCAGTCGCCTGCAGACGCTGGCACGACAACTGGCCAGACCCATCCTGATGGTGACTCACGATCCCCGCATTCTGGATATTGCCGACAGAGTCCTTGTCATGCAGGACGGCAGGCTGTCTGAATCCACCACGGGCCGCTGATACCAGACACTCAGCGCTCTCGACCCGTGTTGTTTTTGGCAGCCTCCAGCAGCGCCGGCCACTCCGGATGGTCGTGCAGGATCTGCAAATCGACATCCTTCGCCAGATGCTCATCATCATCGAAGCCGGTGGCATTTGTCGCTCGGATCAGTTCCACAGCTCGAGCAATCCAGCGGGCCCTGTCTTCAGCAGACGTGTCCGCTCGCTCCGCGGCACGCGCGTACGAACAGGCACCGTTATACAGGGCGTAATCATCGAAGGGCACGCCGGCAATCAGCTGATCAGCAGCCTGCAGCCCCTCGACCACCTTCCCCTGCCGGACCAGCACCAGTGAAATCATGCTCTCCACCTCGACGTGCTCCGGGGACAATTCGGCAGCACGCCGCAGATCCTCCATCGCAGCATCAAAGCTTCCCGCGTGCATCCGCACTGAACTGCGTCGCAACCACGCCTCGGCCAGAAACGGATCAAGTCTCAAAACCTCCTCCAGCATCTGGTCAGCCTCCTGCTTCCGATCCGCATCCCGCAGCTGACTCTCCTGCTGCAGCGATCGCACCGCCGGAGAACGCACCAGAGTATTCGTACGCTGCTCCTTTGCAGTATCCCGCACATACTCGTTGCTGTCCCGACACATCTGATTGATCAGACGACGACATTCCGGATGGACAAAACCGGCAATCTGAGCAGTCAGGCGCTGTAACTGGTCGCGCCCCCGAGCCGACGCGTCCTTCGTTCCTTCCAGCGAAGCAATCTGCCTCCGCAGCAGATCACGCAGCACAGCAAGAGCCTCCTCTGAAGCCTCCTGAGACAGCAGGTTGATCGCTGTTTCCGCTGTATCAGGACTGCTGCGCAATTGTTCCGCCGCCAGCGTTTTCCATTCCCTGTGGTCCACTGCCGCCAGATGCACCAGCAGTTCATTTTGAGCAGTCCAGGTGAGTTTTTTCCACTGAGCGACGATTTCGTCCACCTGAGCTGCGGTGGCACACGCCAGCACGGGCTGCAGTGAACGCTGATCCTCCTGTCGCCCGGAATTTCGCAGTTGCCGATAGTCGGCCAACAGTTGCTCCGTCCACGCAGAATCACGCAGAATCATGGCTGCATACAGCACCTCAAGCGTGATGTCCCCCCCACGAATCCTGGCATCGGCCGCCCTGTGCACAGCCCGCAGATCGAGGGGCTGCCCCTGATCCAGCAGAATTCGCAGCAGGGGATCCTGGAACTTTGCAGGCTTGATCCCGGGCAACTGTTCCCGTATCAGCACCTGAGTCGGCTCATGACGCCGCTCCAGCAGAAACGCCACTGCCCCGCGCACCTGCTCAGGCTGAATTCCCCCCGTCTGACCATTCTGAGACAGCTGCAGAAAGTCCCGCACCCACGCTGCAACAAATGCCGTCCAGCGATCGTCGCCCGATCTCACCATCGCAGCAGTGGCCTCGGTCCTCAGGGCAGGCCGCGTCGCCCCGGCCTCCCAGACAACGGCCATCGCTCGCTCTGCCGCATCTTCACGGCTGGTCGCCAGCCCCCGGATTGCTGCGCCCGCCAGCTCCTCATTGTCTCCCGTTGACATCTCCTGCAACGCCAGCACGGCACGACGACCCGGTATCTGATTCAGCCAGGAAGCCACTTCGAGCTGCTGCTGCACCGAACCGGAACGCGCACGCTCGAGAACCGCGGCCGCCTCGTCCTCCGTCAGACGGTCCACGGCCCCCGCCAGTGCGCCCAACCGCACACCCGCCACTTCGCTCTGCAAATCCCGGATCGCCTCGGCAATCGGAGCATAACGATAGACAGGTGCCAGCCCCTCAGCGATCGACTCAGGCAGCTTCAGATCACCTCGAGTCGTGCGACGCCGAGCGAATGGGTTGCCACTCTCACTCACATTCATCTCAGCCACAGCCAGGTAGCGAAACGATCGGTCCAGCACGGGAAACGGCGGCTGAATATTCACCGCCGGTGGCATCATTGGCGGCAGCATACCCGGCCGCACATTCGACCGAGTATTCTGCTGCAATCCACTCAGCCAGACCCCCACTTCGTCCGTCACCGCACGCCGCTCTGCACCGGCCGACGTCAGCACCACTCGCTCCACATCCTCCCTGAGCAGATCTCGGAACGGCCCGGCAAGAGCCCAGGCTGACAACACATCCAGATCCCGCTGCGTGCGAATCAACGCCAACGCTCCGCCAGGACCCAGCCGATCCACAGAAAACCGCGAAGACTCACTGACCCACTTCAGCAGAGGCACCACCGCCAGAGCCTCGCCGGACAACCCCGGAACCACGCGACCCTCAGCATCCAGTACCGGATTATCATCGTCCGGACGCCCTTCCACACCAAGCACCAGCTGCAGACTGCCTGGATCCGCAGGCCAGGGCAACAATTGAAATTTCACCGTCCCGTCCACTGACTGCCCACCCGCCAGCGCGTCCAGCCTGGGAGCCGCCTCAGTCCCGTCCGCACGACGCCGCACAAGCACATCGCCACTCCGCATGAAAACGTCTGAGCCCTGCAGACTCAGTTCCGTCTCACCGTCGTTCTCCACGCGAATCAGCAGTTCAATATCGACAGACCAGGTCCCGTTCAGACGCCCTGGCTGCTGTCCCGGAACCGGCGAAGTCGTGGCCTTCGCCTGCAAAACCTGCATCCGCAGATCCGCCGCCACACTGCGAATCAGCCAGGGACACGTACCGCAAACAATCACCGCGAACGCCAGGGCCATTCGCAATTTTCTGCAATTTCCTGACATCTGTCCGCCCCTCGAATTCCTGCGGGCCAGCCAACAGTTACCCCTGCTCTGCCGCAGTTATTCTCGCCGACAGCCCCGCTTTCGGGAAGTCAGATTCCCGCACTTCAGTTCTCGACCACCATCGAAGAACGCAAAGAACCGGAACTCACCGATGACAGGGATGCCATCGTCGCTTCGAGACGGTCAGGAGGTATCAAACGGTCCAGTCGCGGCCTGAAGATCACCAGCAGCAGCAGCGGCAGATACCACAGCACGTAGTGACCAATGTCCTGCGGATACCAAAGCTGGGCCGCCACAATCAGCGACGTCGAATTTCCCAGCAGATTCTCGAGATTCCGCGGACGCGGCAAAACAGTCATCGCGGTCAGCATCACAAAAAACACCGCCGCCATCAGGATGCGGATGATTGTCTGGCTCAGCTGCGCATCCTGCACCGCCGCAGGCTCCATCAGCAGCCGATACACCGTCCAGTTGGTTGACCGAATCAGCTTCTCTGCAAACGATGAAGCATCCTGCGAAATCAGCATCAGAGTCCCGGCGAGCACGACAGCCACCGCTGTCACGGAAATAATGAATCGCACGGCACCTCGACGACCATAAAACACGGCCCACAGCGGGATCAGAAATATCGCGAAAAACAAAGTGCCACTCGCCAGACCCAGCAGTATCCCGGCCACCGTCGGACGCCGATAGCAGGCAAATGCCCACGTGAGACAAGCTGCCGGAAGCACGTGGCTCAATTGGTGCACGTACACGCCCGTGCACGGCAGCAGCAAATACAGACACACCATCGAAACACCCAGCTGCAGACTGGCAAAATGCAGCCGACTGATCACCAGAAGTCCCAGCACAACCAGTGAATGGGCCGTGATCACCAGACCTCGAGCAACCCAGTCGGGCTCCGTGTCCGCCAGATCACCCACGATGCTTCCGCCCGCCGCCATCAGCGTTTCGACCGGAGCCGGGGGCACGGAACTTTCATCAGCCAGCAGCTCCACGTGCTGCCGCTGCAGCAGGGCCTGACCATACTGCATCGTCGCCTGAGCATGCTGCGGCGGCGAAAGCAGCGCCACATGCGCCATCAAAATTCCGAACGCCGGTATGCACAGACACATTAAACCCGACAGGTTCAAATTCTGATCAAGCCGCGGACGCCGGGTCAGGCTTTCATCAAACATCAGCCGCACCAACAGACACGCTGAAGACGTCAGCAGCACCAGAGATCCCCAGCGGTACATCGGATGCCGCTGATCCACCGAGGAATTCAGAATCTGATTGGCCAGACCACCACGGGCCCCCGCCACACCAGCAGACTCACCCGGAGCATCCACTTCATCCGCACGGTATGCAACAGGAATTGTTCCCCGCTCAACCCCGCCCAGCACATCCGCCATCAGTGCGTTCACACGAGTCAGCAGGGGACCACCCTCGGCTTCCACAGTCCACGCCCGATCCCGATACAGCACCGTCGCAGTCAGACTGGTCGACACTGCCAGCAGCAGCAGCAGGTCCAGATTTCGAATCGAAAAAAACCGCGAAAAACGAAAGTATACTGCAATCACCAACAGCCCGACGTAGGCCCACCACGTCGGGTTCGCGAGATCCATCGATAAAAACGGACGATCAAACATCTGCCCACTTCACGTAAACAATTCTGCCATTCCGCCAGTCATCCGCTGGACAGCTAAAAGCATGCCCGATTGCTGCAAATGACGCGAAAAATCTCCAGAATTGTCATGGAATTGAACAAATGAGCAGATAAATAGCAACTCTTCCGCAGCAAAACTCAGCCACTTCAGCTCACTTCTCTCAACGATCCGCCCGCAAACTTCCGCAAAACTCCTGCAATTTGCCCTCAGATTGCGCATCTTCTGCCAGTGGCCGGTCAGGAAATGCCTGCAGCGCCAGACTTGCATCCACACCCCCGATCCTGGACGCTCTGCTCAGAGAGCTGCGAGTCGCTGCAAGACCCGGATGAAGGACTGCCCATGGCCCGCCTGATGCTGTTGATCCTGCTAAGTTTCTGGTTCAGCGTGGCAGTCAGCCAGCCGCTTTCAGCCGCTCAGCCCCCCTCAAAGGAACAGGTCATCGACTACCTGAATCAGTGTCGCGACCGCAATCTGGTTCCGGACCTGATCACACAATTCGGAACAGATTTCCGCAATACCAATTACCGGGGGGTGGACTTCCAGGGCACACCCGGACTCGGCAGAGGATCAAATCTGAGCCATGCAGACTTTTCCGGGAGCGATCTGGCCGGGGCTGTGTTTGCCGCGGTACGGCTGGAGGCCGCCAACTTCATCGGGGCAGATCTGTCCGACACGGATTTTTCGCGAGCCAACCTGACGGATGCCGGGATTTCCGGAGCCTTCATGCAAACACCCTGCCGGTTCACCGGCACAGCACTGATCCGCGCCAACCTGCGCAATCTGTCGCTGCGATTCTGCGACTTTTCTGAAGCCATTCTCGATGATGCCGACCTGTCCGGCGCGGACCTGAGAGAAGCCTGGTTTGTCGGTGCCAGTCTCAGTAACTGCAGCTTCGATCAGGCCAGACTGCAGTTCGCCAATTTCGACGATGTCCGCGGACTCACGCCGGACCAGTTCAGTCACCTGCAGTCCCGGTCACAGCGATGGCAGCGCGTCATTGCCGAACAGTTCACCAAACTGCTGCCTCGCATGCTGCCATGGCTGCATACCATGGCGGTTTGTCCGCTGCTGGTCATGGCATGGACTCGCCTGAATTCTTCAGTCGCTCCGCGCACCGAGAAATCCGCCGCCGTTCTGAATATTCTCAATGGGCTGCCGCAGTCCCTGATGCTGTGGCTGCTGTTCAACGACACGGCGACGACGGTGCAGCTGAACGCCGGCAGCGAGTCTGCCATGGACGTTTGGAGCACCTGGGTGGCATGGTGGCCCATGCTGCTGTATGTCACGATCCTGACCTGCTGTCTGAGCCTGCTGAACATCTGCGTATTCCTTGCATTCCGCTGGAGCTGGAGCAGGTTGCAGGCTGATCGCGGGGCACTGCTGCACCAGTCCATGACAGTTTGCAGCAGCATGGCCACATTCTGTGAACTTGTGGCACTCGCACCAACGGCATAGCAACAGGCGAACCGCGGCGATTTCGCGAGGATCTCACAAGCGCGGGCCACAGGCTGCCGCGGCCCAGCCTCACGCTGCCTCGCCGCTTGCCGGCACCGGCTTCGGCCCAATCGAACGGGCCGCCCCATCCTTGTGACGCGCCTTCAGATCAAACAACCCAAAGATTTCCGAAGCCGTCAGACTCAGCGCACGATTGTTGTTGTCGCCCTCGCCCAGCACCATCTCGAACAGCTCCCGCTTCTCTCGCAGCACGCGGTCAATCCGCTCTTCGATCGTGTTCTTCGAGATAAACCGTGTGACAATCACGGGATTCTTAACCCCGATCCGATGCGCTCTGTTCACCGCCTGATCCTCAATCGCCGGATTCCACCAGCGGTCGAACAGAAACACGTAACCGGCAAACTGCAGGTTCAATCCCACAGCACCCGTACCATAACTCATCAGCAGAATGTGAGCCTTCGGATCCTGCTTGAACTTCGCCAGAATCGGTTCCCGCTGCTTCGTTGGAACTCCACCGTGATAAATCAGAGGATTGAATTCCTTCAGCCGCGGCTCCAGCCAGTCAATCGTCTTCGTCCACTGGCTGAACAGGATTGCTTTGCCTCCACTGGCAGCGATCTCCTCCATGTCCGCCTGCAGACGTTCCAGCTTGGCACTTTCACCCGTCAGCGGATCATAGTTGGCAATCTGCTTGAGCCTCAGAACGAGTTCAAACACATGCTGAACAGTGATCGAATCACCCAGATCGTTCAGCTGAATCACGCCCTCCTTTTCGGCAATGCGATAGGCGGATTCCTGCGCGTCCGTCAGCTCCAGTTCGGCATCCCGGTCAATCCGCGGTGGCATGTCCTTCATCACCAGGTCCTTGGTGCGCCGCAGTATGTATTTCTTTGCCAGCCGTGACAGTTGCCTGAGATCGGGCGAGCCCCCCTTTGGAATCACCTCCATGAATTCAAACAGAGCCCCCAGTTCCTCCGGTCGATTTTCGATCGGAGTCCCCGTCAGCGCCCAGCTGCGACGCCGCTTGATGGCCCGCGCCGTCAGCGCCGTATTCGATTCGCGATTCTTGATTCGCTGCGCTTCATCCAGTACCAGCAGATCAAACTTTGGCTGCTCATCCTCCGACATCTCGGCCAGATCCCGCGTCATCAGCTCATAGTTGGCAATCAGGATCGGTACACCGGGCATCGTCCAGAGCATGCGTCGTCGAGCCCCGTTGCCTTCCATCACCACAACCGGCAGTTCCTCTGCCCACGTCTTAAACTCGCGCTGCCAGTTCGGTATCAGCGGCTTCGGGCAGATCAGCAGAATTCTGCGGGCCTGACCACTTCGCAGCAGCAGCCGAATCGCGGTGATGGTCTGCATCGTCTTGCCCAGCCCCATCTCGTCCGCCAGCAGGGCTGCCTGACTGGAGAACAGCCACGCGATGCCTTCATACTGATACGAAAAAGGCTCAAATGGCATGATCAGTTCCTGACCGGCCAGCCACGACTCCAGCGGAGGCTGCAGCAGATAGAACAGGCGATCCTGCAGTGACAGGGCGTCGGGCGGTGGTTTCAGACGCGTCACTTTCTTCTTTGGCGGCTCACCCTCGGCTGCTTCCTCAGCAGGCTTTACCGCCGCAGCCCTCCGCGACTCCGCCGGCAATTCCGGTTTCGGAGGCGTCGGGGGCAGAAATTCCACTCCCTCCGGCAGTGTCAGCCCGATGCATTTCAGTGGTATCCGCCGCGGAGTCCACGACGGGACGAAATCCAGCGTCATGTCCAGCGTGGAACAGATGGTATCAGGAGCCGGCACTCGAGACAGCGCCGGGTTAAATCCCGTCTGCAGCAGTTCCGGTCGCTGGGGCAGCATCACGCCGCCGTCTGCTTCCGCCGCACTGCCCGACGCCCCGACCGACTCGCCATTTGTCCCCGCCGCATCCATTCGTTCGGGCCTCTGTCAGGTATCTGCTGATCCGGCCTGCTCAGCGAGCAAACACGGTTCGAACCGTTTCCGCCAATGCTTCCCGAACCCGCTCCAGTGGCTCCTGCAGATCGGCGGAATCCGGGATCAGATGCTTCTGCTTCTGCAGCGAGTCGATGTCACCGTTGTGGGCCTCATGAAATCTCAGCATACTGCCGCCCAGCTGCAGTTTTCGGCACTCACCCGCGTCGCCTCCCGAGACACTGCGACGCCCGCCGGTCGCGGATTCCGCCACAGCGATCGGAACCTCGGTGTGATTCCGCAATTCCAGCAGACACGGATCGCTGGTCACCACCAGGCTCGGCTTGATGGCCACGCGATCCAGCAAAGTACTGCCGATCAGTTCACCCAGCAGCCACGGTCGCAGCGTTTCACCGAACAGGATTTCCTGAGTGCGATTCGGGCGGACCGGGGTTGTACACTGAAACTCCAGCGGACGGCCGTTCTGATTCGTGATCAGCAGCCCGCCAATATGCCCTCGCCCCTCAACCTCGATCGTCTCCATGAAACCCAGTCGAAGCTGATCAGTTTTTGCGGATCCTGACATCGCTGCCGCGTTCCTCTGCCGGAGTGACCCCGGCGGCTTCCTGCTGCTGTTTACCGCCGACAGCCCGAACTCACCCGCGCACCGTAACGCACCGGCTGCGCACAGTGGCACTTTTTGCCGGTCTGCGCAGCCGACCACGGTCAGCGGACTATTCGCCGAACTGTCGGTCAGCGACTTGATCGTCGCAGCCTTCCCCGCACCTTTAGCGTGTTCCTCGCAGCAGAACCCACCCCTGCAACCGCTCAGGTTTCACTCTTCTTCCTGACCCTCATCTTCCTGATGTGGTCGAGGAATCCCGTCCACGCTGGTCAACCACGCCACCAGCGTCCGCACCTCGTCGGCAGTCAGTCGATCCAGCGTTCCCGCCGGCATGGACGAAACAGCATGGCCCCGAATTTCCTCGACGTCGGCCTGCTGAAATGTACGGACTTCCCCGGCACTGCTGAAAACCTGCAAACCGGCATCCGGAGCACGCTGCAGCAGCCCCGTCAACGCTGTCCCATCCTTCAGTACCACAATCACTGTGGGATACTCCTCATGCAGCTCCTGGGAGGGATACAGCAGCGATTCCAGAACTTCGGCACGCTGTCGTCGCCACCCGAGGGATGTCAGGTCGGGACCGGCCGTGCCTCCCGGATCGCCCCGCCGATGACACTTTGCGCAACCCGCCTTCTCAAAAATCATCGGCCCCTGCACTCCCTGCTCCGACGTCAGATGCAGGCCGGAAAACAACGACTCCAGCGACTGCATCGTCCAGACGGCTCCCGGAGGATCCTGCGGCCGTACCGCCGGCGGCAGATCCGGATGCTCCTTCGCAAACCATTCCTGGTACTGCGGCAGTGACCAGGCTGCGGATGGACGTATTGGCTGACCTGTCCAGTGCTGCAGCAGTTCACAGGCCAGCCGCTGATCACCCTCCGGCAGGCTGAGCCCGGTCAGGATCACTCGACGGACCCAGTGCCCCTTGTTGGCCCGCTGCCGGTACCGCTGCAGCGCCTTCAGCACAGCTGCAGCTTCGGACTGTCGCACAACGTTCAGTGATCGCACCAGCAATCGCCAGTTCCTGAGACTTCCAGGGCGTGTCATGGCCGCCATGGCCACCGCCTCCGCCGCCATCCCACGCCGCTCCGGTTCATTCTCAAACACGGCATGGACATGTTCCTGAGCCGCCGCATCGTCGGCCACCGCCAGCGCCTGCAGAATGCGGCGGCAGCAGCTCTGAGACTCCTCCGTCAGATCCGTCGACAACTCCAGATCCGCCATGATCAGCGGTATCCAGTCACTGCCCTCCAATGTCTCCAGCAGCTGTGCAACCTGCTGCCGCAGACGCGACTCCCGAGTCTCTGCAGAGGGTTCGTCCGCAACCAGCACCCCACTCATCAGCACAATCAGCAGACTGCACAGGCCCGACAACCGGGGACACAGGTCCCGTCGCGCGGGTGAACTGTGCACACAATTCCTGATTCCGGTCATTTCGCAACCTTTACAACTGACAAATGATCGAACGGATCGGATTCCTGCCGGCTGCTGCACTTGGCAGAATGTCGCGTGCACCTCAGAATAACAAATGATCACAGGAAACAACCGCCGGATACCCCGACATGACACTGTTTTATTCAGATCCCGGCTTTCAGCGTCACCAGACCGGAGACCACCCGGAATGTCCGATCCGAGTGGCCGTGCTGGAGCAGCACCTGCAGCGCACCGGACTGCTGCAGCGTGTCAGTCGCTGTCCTGCAGTCGCTGCAGCCGATGCGGACCTGCTGCTTGTGCACACACAGGATCATCTGCAGGAGCTCAGGCGGTTCGCCGCCGCCGGTGGCGGTCGTATCGAAGCCGATACTGTGCTCAGCCCGGAATCCGCCGATGTCGCATGGCAGGCTGCCGGGACGGCCATCGATGCTGTGCGGCGAGTTCTTGCGGGGGAAGATCGCACCGCCTTCTGCGCGATACGGCCTCCGGGACATCACGCACTCCCTTCATCCCCCATGGGCTTCTGCCTGCTCGGAAACGCTGCGGCCGCTGCTGCCGCCGCAATCCACCGCTGGGGACTGTCACGAGTCCTGGTGGTGGACTGGGATGTGCATCACGGAAATGGCACACAGGATACGTTCTACGAAGACGGCCGTGTCGGATTCCTGTCATCACATCGGTTTCCCTTTTACCCCGGCACCGGTCGCCGAGACGAAATTGGTACCGGGGATGGGCTGGGCACCACATTCAATCTCCCGGTCGCCTTCGGGACTCCGCGAAGTCAGTTCCTGCGGGACTTCCAGGCCATCCTTGATACCGCCGTGGATCGCATCCGCCCCGAACTGATTATTCTCAGTGCCGGCTTTGATGCCCACGCCGAGGATCCGGTCGGCTCACTGGGGCTGGAAACAGAGGACTTTGAAACCCTCACGCGCGCCGTACTGGACGCCGCAGCAGTGCACTCCGGCGGCAGAGTCGTCAGCCTGCTGGAAGGTGGTTACAATCCGGCGAGGCTGGCGGAATCCGCAGGGCTGCATCTGCAGACTCTGCTGGAAGCAGCACCAGCAGCAACTGCCTGAATCTGTACCTCGTTCGCTCCTCCGTTCGCTGCCTTTTCAGGGTTTATCAGAATGTCTCGTGCGTCTTGTCTGCTGCTGTGCGGAATCCTTGCCCTGTCTGCCGGACACACCAGGGTTCTGGGCCAGACGGACAATGCTGAACAGGGTGTGCTGCAGTCACTGGCCGACAGGCGTGAGTCCAGCTGGCAGACGGCTCAGAAAATCTGGCAGGCCGCGGAACCGGGCTATCAGGAAACGGTGTCCAGCGAACTGCTGGCGGATGCGGCAGCGGCAGCGGGACTGACCGTGCGTCGCCAGGTTGCGGAGATCCCGACTGCGTTCATCGCGGAATTCGGCAGCGGTCATCCGGTGATTGGAATCCTTGGTGAATACGACGCCCTGCCGGGATTGTCGCAACAGGCGGAACCGGAACGCCTCGCCCGCCCCGGTGAACACAACTGGGGGCACGCCTGCGGACACCACCTTTTCGGTACGGCATCACTGTCGGCCGCCATCGCCGTGGCCGAGCAGATCCGCTCCGGAAAACTCGCCGGCACCATCCGTTTTTACGGCTGCCCGGCAGAAGAGGGCGGGTCGGGCAAAGTCTTCATGGTGCAGGCAGGCCTGTTCAATGACTGTGATGCGGTGCTGCACTGGCATCCCGGATCACGCAACGCAGCCGGGGACAGGTCCAGTCTGGCACGCATTGCCGTCAAGTTTCAGTTTGAGGGTCGCACGGCCCACGCGGCATCCGCCCCGCACCTAGGACGATCCGCACTGGACGCCGTCGAACTGACGGCCCATGCATCCGAACTGATGCGTGAACACACTCCGGAAAACACCCGTATTCACCACGTCATCACCAGCGGTGGTGATGCTCCCAACGTGGTTCCGCCGTTCGCCGAAATCTATTACTACATTCGCCATCCCGAAGGCCGCTTTCTGAAGCCACTGTATGAACGTCTGGAATTGTGTGCGCGTGCCGGAGCACTGGCGACCGAAACACAGCTGAAGGTGCGGTATGAAGGTGGTATTCGCGAGATTCTGCCCAACAGCGTGCTCACAGGTGTCGTCCGCCGTCGGCTGCAGTCCCAGAATGATCTGCAGTGGACCGAGGCTGAGCAGAAGTTTGCTGCCCGCATTCAGCAGACACTGGATACAAAGGATGGCCTCGAGGCGCTGCGTCAGGTCGATGATGTGGACAACACCATCGGTAAGGGCTCAACCGACGTCGGTGATATTTCCTGGGTCGTGCCGACCACCGGTTTCACCACGGTCTGCTGGGTACCGGGCACACCCGCACATTCATGGCAGGCTGTCGCTGCGGGCGGTATGAGCATTGGAGAGAAGGGCATGCACCTCGCGGCCCGGACTCTGGCCCTGACCGCGGTTGATCTGTTCCGCAGTCCTGACGTTCTGCAGCAGGCTGTCGCCGAGCTGAAACAGCGACTGGGCACGGAAAAGTATGAATCGCTGATGCGACCGGGACAGAAGCCTCCCCTCGACTACCGGAATCCGCCCAAAGCCGGTGTCCCGGCCTCACCCTGACGCCGCTGCCCATAACCGGTCTCCGGATTCCCCGTTTTTGCCCCCTGCCGGACGGTGGAAAAAACCATGAATCGATTAGACTGCCGTGCTTTCTGATCCTCCTGCCTTTCATCGTCGCCTGCGGCTGTTTCCATGAAAACCCTCAGTATTGTGCACCACCCGCATCCAGCACTCCGCCGCAAATGCCGCGAGGTGAAAAAAATCGATGCCGGCCTGCGGGACATGGTGCAGCAGATGTTTCAGCTGATGTATCAGGCTCGCGGCGTGGGCCTCGCGGCCAATCAGTGCGGCCTGCCCTACCGCGTGTTCGTGATCAACCCCGAGGGTGATCCGGAAGCCACAGAATCCGAAATGGTGTTCATCAACCCGCGGATCACCCGCCGTCGCGGTGGTGCTGAAGGCGAAGAAGGTTGTCTCAGCCTGCCGGAATTGTACGCCACAGTCCCCCGAGCCGCTCAGATCATCGTCGATGCGTTCGATCTTGACGGTCAGCCGTTCGAAATTGAGCTCGAAGATTTCCCCGCACGTGTCGTGCAGCACGAATACGATCACCTTGAAGGCCTGATGTTCACGGACCGGATCAGCCCCGCAGAGCTCAACAGACTGCAACTGCAGATCGCGGACCTTGAACAGCAGTTTGCAGCTCGCCAGAAGGAAGGGCAGATTGCAGCACTGGAGCTGCTGAACGCCGAGCTTGACGAACTGGAACGAGCCCGCACCTGAATCACGAACACTTTTCTGCAGGATCCTCATCCCCATGACTCGATCAATTTTCGACCTGACCGGTGACACGGCTGTCGTACTCGGTGGCACCGGAGTACTTGGCGGTGGCATGGCATCCGCGCTGGCTGCCGCTGGTGCTGCAGTGGCCGTTGTCGGTCGCAGTGCGGAACGCGGACAGGAGCGTGTCCGACAGATTGAAGCTGCCGGCGGACGAGCCTTGTTCGTATCCGCAGACGCTTTGGATACCCAGTCCCTGACGGAAGCGCGAGATCAGATCGCGTCTCAGCTGGGACCGATCACCGTGCTGATTTCTGCAGCGGGCGGTAATCGTCCGGATGCCACATTGCCACCGGGCAGCAACTTCTGCCGACTTTCCAGAGACGCCTGGAACGGAGTCTTTGACCTGAACCTGGTCGGCGGAGCGCTGCTGCCGGCCCAGGTGTTCGGCGAAACCATGGTGGCGCAAAAAAAAGGCAGTATCATCAACATCGCGTCAATGGCCGGAATGATTCCGCTGTCACGCGTTGTCGCCTACTCGGCAGCCAAGGCTGCGGTCATCAACTTCACCAAATTTCTGGCTCGTGAATGGGCGACCCAGGGAGTGCGCGTCAACGCGATCAGTCCGGGCTTCTTCCCCGCCGACCAGAATCGGGCTCTGCTGTTTCGCGAAGACGGAACATACACCGAACGTGGTGCTCAGATCATCGGCCACACACCGATGGCCCGCTTCGGTGAAGCGCACGAACTGGCCGGAGCCGTTGTCTGGCTGGCCTCGCACGCCGCCTCGTCATTTGTCACTGGCCAGAACATCGTTGTCGATGGCGGCTTTTCCTCCACCACAATCTGACAGATTCTGGTGACCGATCGGTGCAGGAGCACCGGTGCAGACTCACGGAGGATCGTCCGAACAACCCCGCGGTACGATCATGGCAGCCACAGCAGCAGCACGCATCCTTCGTTCCATCCCCGTTGGTCGACAGGCCAGTGAGTCCTTGCGGGCCACAGTTCCGTCCGGAAATCTCAAATCCTTCGCCCGCGAATACCGGCGGCTGCTGGAGGGTCCGGCCAGGCGTCTGCGAAAACTGCAGCGGGATGAATCAGCAGCACTGTGGTCCGCTGATGACGCAGCACTGTCCGCTCGCGAACGCGCTTTGGCGGCTGGTTTGCGGCAGTACTGGCAGTCGGTCAGCACTGGCAGGCAAAAGGCCAGACACCGCAAAGACCTCGAAAAACTGATGGCAGGCTGGTCCGGATCCCTGCGTCAGTCGCCCGGCAGCTGGGAAGCACTGGCCGTGGCCGAACTGCTGCTGCTGCAGGGAGAATTCCTCGAGCCCGCCACTTTTGCGGCCTGCATCGCTGTCCTCGCCCGCCTGAAATCCGCGTCCGCCGAGTTGGTCGGCCTGGCCGCGAACAGCCCGCCGCAGGCAACGATGGAGGCAGCGTATCAGAGTGAAACGGCTTTCATTGTCGCACTGTTACTCAATCCGCTTGCAGAAAATGAAGCCCTGCTGGGCAGCGCCTGCATGGGGTTGCAGCAGATGCTGCAGAATGGCACTGATGAGTCAGGACGACCGCACGGTTCTTTGCTGCCTGTGCTTTCCGGCTTTCTCTCCGTCATGGCCCGCTCCGCAGCCTGGAGCACGGCATTTCGACAGTCCTTCAGCTCCCCGGAACTGGATTCCAGACTGGCCGGTCTGGTCGCTGCGGCAACCATGCTGACCGTTCCGCCGCAACCGGCAGTTGAGACAGACATTCCTGCCGGCTCACTTCGGATCGTCAGTCCACTGCTGCTGCTCACCGACGCGATCCGTCCCTCCCACAGCGGCAAACTGCAGAAAATTCTGCTGAAGAGTCAGCGACCGGTCAAAAAGCTGCGCCCGATCAAACCGTGGAAGGCTCCGGCAGCCGACAAACTCCAGTCTGCCGAAGACACTGCGGCGACGGAACAACTGCAGCCGGCGTGGCAGTCCGACACGGCCTGCTGTGCTGTGCTCCGCAGTTCCCTCGATCATGACGCCGACGTGCTGTGTGTGGACTGGCATGCCGGCCAGATTCAGCTGCAGGCTTATACCGGCGGCGTGTTGCTGTTTTCCGGAACGTGGCACTGGTCTGCCCGCGTGAACGATGCTCCGGTTGCTGGCCCGATCGCATGGAAGTGCAGTTGCTGGTTTGATGATCCTGAATGTGTGTTTATCGAACTGGAGGGGGAGCAGAGTGAAGACCTCAAGTGTGTTCGCCAGATCATGCTGGCCCGCCGCGAGCGGTTTGCGATGTTCACGGACACTGTGTCGACTCTCGCGGACCAGGCTCGCGTTCAGCTCACAACAGCGTTGCCCTTCACAGAGGCAGTTACTGAAACTCCCGACTCCGTCACGCGCGAGCTGCAGCTGACACGTGGTGCTGCCACCGTTCGGGCGCTGCCTCTGTGGCTGGAGGACGATCGAGTCCAGCATCCGCTGGGAAGTTGTGCCGTCCATGATGGCCAGCTGGAGATGACGGCTCCGGGTGTTGGTGGCGTCTCAATCCCGCTGGCGCTGGACTGGAACCCGCGACGCAGTGATGCTCCGGCTGACTGGGCGCGGCTGACTGTCACCGAAAATCGCCGCAGATGCGGAGCTCATGAGGCAGCGGGATTTCGAGTTCGGGTTGGCAACTTTCAGGTCCTGCTGTATCGCAGCCTGATGGCTGGAAAAAACAGCCGTGCTGTGCTCGGACTGCACACATGGGATGAAACCGTGTATACTCGGGTCCCAGGTCGAGAGACGCCCATGGAAGGACTGGTCGAAGTCGAATCCCCGGAATAGCCTGCTGCACAGAAAGTCTTCAGCATGAAATCTCTGCTGCGTCCGCTGCTGCTGACCCTGTATACACTTTGCGTCTCATCGCCGGCAGTGGCCGACGAGCCATTGCCTCCGGCCGGAATGAAGCTGGTGTTCAGCCATGACTTCGAAGACAAAAGCCTCACACGCTACCAGCCCACTGATCAGTCCGCCTGGAAACTGCTGCAGCAGGAAGGCAATCACGTGGCAGCGCTGGTCAAACGCAACAGCGATTTCAAACCGCAGTTTCGTTCGCCGTTCAATCGCACACTGATTCGCGACCTCCGGCTCGCCAGTTTCGTCATGGACATCCGGCTGCAGTCAACCATTCCGGATTACGGTCACCGTGATCTGTGCCTGTTTTTCGGATGTCAGGATGATGAGCACCTGTATTATGTGCATTTCGGAAAGAAGACGGATGATCATGCAAATCAGATCTTCATTGTGAACGAGGCCCCCCGACAGAAAATCTCCACACGCACCACTGCGGGAACCCCGTGGACGGACGGCTGGCACCGGGCCCGCATTGAACGCAACGCTGAGACCGGTGAGATCAAGGTCTGGTTTGACGATCTGAAAACGCCGGTGATGACTGCCGTGGACAGGACTTTTGGCATGGGCCAGCTGGGCTTCGGTTCCTTTGACGACATTGGAAACTTTGACGACATCCGCATCTACGCCCCATAGTCCCCGGCCCCGACATGATTGCCATCCGAGACCTGCGATTTGCGTGGACTGACGGGCCTTTTCAGCTGCAGATACCGAGGCTGGAGATTGCCCGTGGCGAAGCCGCAGTGCTGGCCGGCCCCAGTGGCTGCGGAAAAACGACTCTGCTGAACCTGATCTGTGGCATCCTGTCTCCGGCGGCCGGTCTGGTGGAGGTGGCGGGTACAGACCTCGGGCGTTTGTCGGATGCCGACCGCCGACTGTTCCGGCTCAGAAATATCGGGCTTGTGTTTCAGGACTTTCAGTTGATCGACTACCTCGATGTGCTGGGCAACGTCCTGCTGCCCTGTCGCATTCAGCCCGCTGTAAAGCTGACCCCCGCGATTCGTGCACGGGGCCTTGATCTGCTGAACCAGGTCGGACTGGCGAATTTTTCTCAGCGCTCCGTAACTCGACTTTCGCAGGGTGAACGGCAGCGGGTAGCGCTCTGCCGGGCACTCCTGCTCAACCCTCTGCTGCTGCTGGCTGATGAGCCCACCGGTAATCTGGACCCGGAAAACTCCAGACGCATGGTCGAGCTGCTGCTGCAGGAATCCCGCCGCAGCGGCGCGACGCTGATCATGGTCACTCACGATCACTCACTGCTGCCCATGTTCGACCGCACACTGCCCTTCCTGCAGTATCTGGCCAGGACAGACGGGACGGAAGCAGGAGCATCCGCATGAACAGTGCCTTCTATCTGGCGATACGCTCGCTGTGGTGGCATCGCAGCAGATCTCTCGCCGTCATCTTCAGTCTGGCCATCATTATCTGGCTGCCCGCCACCCTGCGGATCGCACTCAACCAGTTTCGCAGTGAAATCTCGGCACGAGCGCTCTCCACTCCAATCGTCATCGGTGCCCCTGGCAGCCGTATTGACCTCGTCATGCACTCCCTCTACTTCCGCTCGCAGCCCGCGACAACGGTCACCATGGCCGAACATGCGCTGGCTGCGGAGTCTGTCGGTGTGACCGCTGTCCCGCTGCATATGCGATTTACGACCCGCTCTCAGCCGGGCGCTGAGGGAGCACCAATCGTCGGAACAACACCTGAGTACTTCACCTTCCGCCGGCTGACTCCGCAATCGGGAGAACTTCCGGCACTGCTGGGAGAATGTGTGCTGGGGGCAGATTACGCAGAACGCAGCGGTCTCGGAACCGGTGATACCGTCCTGTCAGCACCTCGAAATGCCCTGAATCTGGCAGGAGACTATCCGCTCCGGATGCTGATCACAGGGGTACTTGCCCGCAATCATTCCCCTGACGATGACGCGGTCTTTACGGACCTTCGTACCGCCTGGGTTATCGAAGGCATCGGGCACGGGCACCAAAACGTCGACCGTCAGACGGATCCCTCCCTGCTGCTGTCCAACGATCGCGACGATGCCGCCAGCGTGACGGCTGGTCTGGGAGTCCTGCCGTATCTGGAAATCACCGATGAAAACCGGGACTCTTTCCACTTTCACGGCAATGCCTCAGAATTCCCGCTGACTGCTGTTCTTGCCGTACCGGTCACTGAACGCGACCGCATCAAACTGCTGGGCAGGTTCAGCGGAAGTCGCCAGCTGCAGTGCATCAGTCCCCCTCAGGTGATCGAGGAACTTCTGAGCATCGTATTTCGCATCGAGCAGTTCGTACTGCTGTTCACACTGGCTGCTGCCGGAGCCGCCCTGCTGCTGCTGGCGCTTGTGCTGAACCTGTCACTCAAACTGCGAGCTGCAGAAATGCAGACGATGTTCCGTCTCGGCTGCAGCCGGCTGACCATCCTGCGACTGCAGTCTGCAGAAGTGCTGCTGCTGCTGACCAGTGCCGCTGGAATCGCTGTTGCCGGTGGCCTGCTGGCCCGCAGCACTGCCGCAGCACTGCTGCAGCAACTGCTGCTGTGACCAGATCCACTGTGCCGATCAGCAGCTCACTATGCGATTGGGGAGTCGGATCCGGTTGAATCTGTGACCGGTCGCGTCATAGAACAGCAGTTCATTGGCAGATTCCGCCCACACCGCAGCCAGCCTCACGGAACGCGGACCATGCAGCAGAAACTGCACGCCACAGCGACGCCCTCCCTGCTGAATCTCCAGCTCCGTCATCGGAAACTGATACTCCAGCAGGTTCTCACGACGACACAGATGCACATGCACAAAGTGCCTGAGCTGCTCAAATGTCCGAATCTCTGAGGGACTTACAGTTCGCTGAACCGCTTCGGCGGATTGAGGCATGCAGGATGTTCCCTTGCAGTCAGTGTCTGACCTGGCATCCATTCCCGGAAAGCCGCAGTTCGGGAAACATCGGCAGAATTTTCCGATCTTCCCTGAAGGCTCAGGTTGTATCGGTCCGGGTTTTCATAAACATTGCCAGATCTGAAGCCGCCTCTCACAGCCGCCAGGACCCCAACAACCGCTACAGTTCACCTGAACCAGTCAGTTGCCTTGATCGCTGCCGTCCGCCCCGACAGCAGGCAGCTTCACCGCTGACTCCGGGTTCATCTTCGTGCGGATCTCCGCAATCACGGCGGGCAGATACAGAATTCCTGAATAGTGATCGGCCGCCATTTCAATGTGATGGCCGGCCGGCAGTTTGGCTGCACTCGCCAGTGCGTGAGAACAGGCCGGGGGCACAACATCATCGTACTTCCCGCTGTAGAGCCACGTCGACTGCGGACGCAGCCTGTGAGCAACCCGCAGCGGTTCGACAGGTCGCGCCAATTCGCGAATCTGCTCCGCCTTCACCCCCAGCGCCTCCAGTCGTTGCCGAACTTTCGCCGCATCCTTCTGCCCCTGCAGCACCACATCGTGCAGATTCCCCCCGGCCAGCAGAATGAACACACGATCAAAACCTTTATCCAGCCCACCAGCCGTCGACGTCACAAACCCGCCCAGACTGGTCCCCTGCACCCCAAAAACCCTGCCGCTGATCAGCGGCAGACTGGCCGCCGCATCCCGCGCACGGCGAACATCGGCCACAGCCTGCTTCAATCCATCCAGCATCTTTTCCGCTCGATCCGCATCCGGTGTCCGACGCGCACCATAGCCCGGCAGATGAATCAGAAACGTATGCAGTCCCTGAGCATTCAGACCGCGCGCAAATATCCGACCGACCGTCATACCACGCCCGGACTCATGCACCACAATCACACAGTCCGCAGCACACGGACGACGATCCTTGTCCCGCGCTGCATACCACTCCATCGACACCAGATCGTTGATGCCATTCCCCGATGACACAGGAGAAGGAAATCGAACCAGCAGATCACCCTCATTCTCACGCGGACTTTCCAGAGTCACCTTAAAATCAGCAGGCTTCCACCGCAAACCCTCCAAACACTGCTGAGCATCCTGCAGTCCGTCCGCCGCAGTATCCAGGGTGTCACGCGCCTGAAACACAGTCCCTGCCCGCGGCAGCTCAGCAGCTGCCAGCACGAAACCACACCACGGCAACGACAGCAGACAGCACATCGCAGTCAGCCACGACCGCTGCATCACTCCTCGCTTACACCGAACACTTCCGCTCATGGCTGTGACTGCTCCTCAGGAGGACGCTTCGAACCACCAATTCGACGTTCCGTTCCATTGACGATTCGCACGAGGTTCGTGCGATGACGCCAGATGATCACTGCTGGCACGATCAGAGAAAAAACTGTCAGAGGGAGTCGATTTGTTGACAGAGCCGCCATTCCATACTTCTGCAGATGAAACACCAGAAAACCCAGTGCTGCCAGGATCGATGCCAGCGAGACCATCCGCGAGACAGCGAGGGACAGCACAAACACCACCAGTGCCGCCGCACTGTGCAGCGGCGCAGCCACCAGCACCGCACCCAGCGCCGTCGCCACCCCTTTCCCACCCCGCAAACCCAGCCAGACCGGATACATGTGACCGAAAATTGCAGCCAGTCCCGACATCAGCGGGGCAACCTGCCCCCGATCATCCACTGCCGCCCATCGCATCACCGCTCCAGCCGCCAGCACCGGCAGCATGCCCTTCAAAGCATCCAGCAGCAATACCAGCACTCCCGCCTTCCAGCCGAGGACACGCCAGACATTCGTCGCTCCGATATTACCGCTGCCATGACGACGAATGTCGTCGCCCAGCAGCAATCGACCGGCAAGAAATCCAAACGGGATCCCACCAATCAAAAATGACACCAACGCACAAGCGAGGACCAAAAGTACCATAAACAACTGCCCACTTCATCGCCCGCAGATCACCAGATCAAAGTCAGCCGCACCGTCGCCGCTGTCACTCCCGCAGGCAACTGAATCAACAGTTCATCCTGATCACCACTGCGACGAACCACAGCCAGGCCCTCCTCCACCTGCAGTCGTACCCCACTCCAGACAAATCCTCCCTGCACCTGCTCAATCTTCCCCGCAGCCACTCGCAGCCACAGATCATTCAGCGGCTCCGCTGACTTCACAGTCAGCGTTCTCCGCAGCCCATTGTCGGGCTCATTCGCAACAGGCGTCAGTGTCTCCTCCACCTCCACCACATTCCACTGATAACGGAATGTGGGCACCCCGGCAGCGTTCAGACGATAGCCCTGGAATCGATATCCCGTTTCCCTTGGATTGCCACCGGGCCAGGACTGATCCAGCGATGACAGTGTGGCCAGCGGAGGACCGGCAGGCAGCACCATCACGTGATCGCCCATCGGGCTCTGATTCCCCGGACCACGATCGACCCAGTGCTTCGCCGCATCAATGAATGCCCCATGCCAGATCAGACGTGCAGTCATGTGCTCGGCATCCCACGCAAAATGCACGCGTTCAGGAAAACCGACCGCAATTCCGCGAGGCGACAGACCTTCCAGAAAATTCCTGTAGATCAGCGGGCGTCCCGTTGGCTTCAGTTCAATCGCCTGCCGCTCCAGCCCCGAAGGTATCTTCGCTCGACGACCATCCAGCAGATAACGCCAGATCGCCTCAATCTGCAGCTCAGGCTCGCCATTCAATACCCCGGGAACCACCGAACGACCGCCAGGCCAGGCTGCCGGCATGCGAGTCCCCGGGCGATAGGCCTGCGGATCAGCCAGATATCGATGAAACCAGTCGCGTCGCAGCCTGCGAGTCATCGTGGTCATGTCCAGTGACTGCAGCCCCGTCGCCGCATACGAATCAAAACGGTGGCACTTGATGCACGACAGCGCCTGGTCACCAACCAGCTGCCGGGCATCCGCCTTCACCCGGTGGTCCGGAGCCTCAAAAACTACCTCCGGAATCACCTCGCCACGATCAACAGCAGCCAGCCGCGGCGCAAAGTACTCCGCATGCTGTCCACCAAATCGAGGCATCCGGGTAGCCATATACGGCCGATCCTTCGCTCCCTCCGACAACACCGTCCTGATCCACTCGTCGTTCAGCTTGTCACCCGCTCCCGTCAAAGCCGGCGGAATTCGCCCCTCATCACCCATCTCCGGAATCGATCCGGCGAATACATGGTTCAGCGGCTCCGAGACACCTCCCAGATCACCGCGGACGTGACACGCATAACAGTTCAGAGACAGCATCGCCTGCTGCACTTCAGACGCCGGTGCCGACTCCGACTGCACGCTGGCCACAGCCGCCAGCGCTGCCTGCAGATCGCCCCGCTGACGATCACTCAAAGCAAATACCGGCAATCCGGCCGGCACATTGACCGACAAACAACCACCCGCCGGATTCAACTTTGCAAACTCACGAGCCTTCACCGACGAGGTCAGCTGCTCCGCCCCCTCGCCGTGCTGATGACAGGCGGCACAGCCCAGCTTCGCAAAATATCCACGGCCCTCAGCCACCAGCTCTGCCGACGGCTCCACTGGCCCCTGCGGTTCCCGCTGAACAGCCGCTCGCGTCAGTGTCGTCAGTGCTGACAATGGCTGACGCCCCAGCTCCGGCCCCTCAATCTCCACACTCAGCTCTTCACCACCACCCTGCTCAAAGTACTCCACCACCAGCGCATGACTGCCGGCAGTCAACTGAACTGCGCCGCTGCGACCGGTCGGAGGATGAATGCCGTCATTGTTCACCACTTCCTGTTCATCAATCAGCACACGCGATCCGTCGTCCGATGTCACGTGCACCCGATACTCACCCGTTTTCGGAATCTGCACATACCCCAGAAAACGCAGCGCAAAATCATTCTGTCGAGAACCCACGCCGGCGGAAAAATCCGTCGTTGTCCCCTTTGACACCGGCTTCAATGAACTGAAATCCGGCAGAGTATTCCAGCTCCCTTCGAAATATTCATACTCAATATTCGCCTCAACCTGCACTTTCCGCAGCAGATAGCTGGCCACATCCCGCGATTCCTCAGGCGACAGATTCAGCGACGGCATCCGTCCCGACGGACGCACAAGATGCGGCTCCCGCAGAAACTGAATCAGTGCCGAAAGCGAATACTTCTCCTCCAGACGTCCCAAAGGCATCAGGAAATCCGGACGCGAATGCAACTGCGGCTTCACTTTGCCCACCGCATCAGCCTCCGCCTCCTCCTCTTCGTCCGCCGGCGGAGCCAGCCCGCGCCGCAGTGCCTCAATTACTTCGTCACTCCGCTGGTCCCCATGACAGGCAGCACACCCGACCCGATGAAACAAGTCCTCGCCACGACGAATGGCATCAGCCGAAACCGCCTGAGCACGCCAGCCACCGCCAGCAGTCAGAAACGCCGTCAGGGCATCCAGCACAGCAGGATTCGCCGCCGCAGCCGGCAGATGCGGCATCGCAGTGCCCGGCTTGATACCCTGAGGATTCTGCAGGAACTGACGCACAAAGACAGGGTTTAACCGTCGAGCCGCAGCCGTCAGAACCGGCGCCTGACGAGCCTGCAACGTCAGCCCCGGATACGCCCCATGACATGACTGACAGTTCAGCTCAGTGATCAGCAGCCGCCCCGCCTGCTCCGCACTCAGATGCTCAGCGCGAAATCGCTGCCACGCCGGCACCACAACGGTATCCTCGACCGCTTCCGCCGCAGCAGACCACAGCACACAGCAGAAAGACACCACCAGCACCCGCCAGTTGCACCGCCGAAACCACGCAGATCGTTCCATAGACACCACTTCACCTGCATTGCCAAATTCCCGCGGCACTGTCCTGCTTCTCAAAAAACAGCAACCTGAAGCGCGCATACAGGAATCATGAAATGCAATCACCATAAACGCAACCCAGCACACCCCCGATCACCAAATCGCTCGGGAACTCAACCGACTGCTTCAGCCAGCGAGGCGTTTCCATCCGCATCATTACAGACAACGACAAAGCCGCAGCACACAACGAAGAAAACTGCATGGCGCTGAATTACCAGCCGCTGGTCATGCGGTAGCTGGAACAATTCGAGATCCTGTGGAACAAGCTCGCCTGCTTCGAAAACTGCTGAGCAGACGGGATCACTCTGCTTCAGATTCCGCCCCCGATTCACCCGGCTCCGCGGACACTCGTTCGTCAGATTCTGCACGCCCCGCATCCCGCAGGTCACCCGCAACTTCCGCCAGCAGGCTGGTCGCAAAGGTACCGGGTGGCAGCGAGAAAGAGATTCGCAGCGCACCTTCCACCAGTTCAACACCGGTGTTCTCCGGGAACTCAAGCATCCGTCTCCGCGCCCCGGATGTCAGCTTCGCAAATCGCGAAAATACACCCGCATGCAGCCCCAGAAGCTGCATCGCAGACTGCTCCTGCTGCAGCACTTCACCGGCAGCCGTCGTCATCTCCGGTCCCGGCATCGGCCCCGCCGGCAGATAGTCCGCCGCAGACTGCCCCGCCGGCAGCAGAAACGGTTTGATCCCGCCACGACGAATGACCACGTCACCTTCCTGAGGCGTCCCGGCCGTTCCGGCCTCCACGCGGAGCGCCGTTGTCAGATTGAACACAGCACTCTGCACCGCGCTCAATGACAGCCGCTTTAATGTCCGCGACTGGTCGTCCGGCCAGTAGTCCTTCGGCATTCGCCCCTGCAACAGTCGCAGACCGTCATGCAGCGTCTGACCCCCGCGACCAAATCGCTGAGGCCCATAGTAGTTCGGAAATCCCCCCGACTGCAGTTCCGCAATTCGCGCCTGCACCGCCACCAGGTCCGCATCCGTAAACGGCTGCTGCTCACCACGCAGAGTAATGATGAACCGATTGCCCTTCAGGTGTCCCGTCTTCAGTTTGTTCCTGTGCATCGTCACCGACAGCACTTTCAGCTCCGGCAGCGAAATCCCGGCCGCGAACTCAGCACAACGCCCCGGAACAGACACGAACTGACGAGTCACAGCCCAGCGGTCCTTCTGACCGGCAAGACCAATCTCGCCCCCGCGAATCCGCAGCTCGCGAGACAACAGGCTGATCATCTGGGGCGACGACAGACCTCGCTTTTCCAGCCACAGCCAGGCATGCTCGCCACTGCCAGTCAATTGATATGCCGGTACCTCTTCAACCTGAAAGTCATCATCCAGCGAACGCATCACCGCCACCGGCAGCACCGCTCCACGCATCCGTGGAGGATTGATGATTCTGGCAATCGTCTGTTCCGGTACCGGCATCTCTGTCCCGCCTGAAAATCCCCACCTGCCCCCGCGATCACACACCGCAGGCCCCGCACCCAAAACCATGTCAGTCCCGCGATCCTGGAGTCACCCGGAAGGACAGTTCCCTGCCATCACGAGTCACCACGATCTCAGTTTCCTGACCGGACTTGAGCGACTCAATCGCATACGTGTAATCGTAGATGTTTTCAATCTTCTTCCCGGCCAGCTTCACGATCACATCTCCACCCTTCACACCGGATTTCTCTGCCGGGCCGCCCTTCGCCACCCCCGACAACAGGACTCCCGCAAGATCGGACTGAGCATAATCGGGGACCGTGCCCAGCCAGGCCCGCAGAGCAGCTCTCCGCTGCCCCTCCGCCGGACGCTCCTGAGCCGCATACTGCGGAGGCTTCTCAGCGGAAATCAACTGACGACAAACCAGACTCATCAGCCGAGCCACCTTCGAAATGCCCTCGTAATTCAGCTTCTCGGGAGTATCCCTTGGCGTGTGATACTCACCGTGATTTCCTGTAAATGCCGACAGAATCGGCACCCCATGCAGAAAAAACACACTGGCGTCCGTGGGCAAATAACTGTCATTCTGCAGGGAAATCGAGAGCCCCAGCGGCACATTGGCCCGCTCCACCAGACTCTGCCAGGCCGGCGATGAACCAATCCCCTGCAGCACCAGCTTCTCCTGCAGTCGCCCCACCATATCCATATTCAGACAGGCCGCAATATACAGGTTCAGGCCCCCGGTATTGGGGCCGCTGAGCGGATCCTCCTTCGGCTTCTCTGCCTCTCCAGCCGCACCGTCCGCGCGAGGCTGCTTTTCACCGGCAGCCCCCTCACCCTCCGCCGCCGCTGCATGTTTCGAAAACAAAGTCTCCAGATGCTTCACGTAATGACTGGACCCCAGCAGACCCAGCTCTTCACCGGACCAGGCGGCAAACACAATATCACGACTGCCCTGCAGCTGCCCCGCCTGCTTCGCATTGGCCAGTGCCTCAGCCATCTGCATCAGCGCTGAAACGCCCGACGCATTGTCGTCCGCCCCAAAATGAATCCCGCCACGCTCGTCATCACGAGCCAGCGAGTTGCCATTGGGTCCGGTTCCCAGATGGTCAATATGTGCCCCCACCACAACAACCTGACCCGCCTGCTCCTCATTCACCTGCAGACGCCCCAGCACATTGCGCCCTTTTTTCTTCTCATGCACAATGTCCACAGCCGCCTCAAACACGGCGTCCTTCAAAGGATACCCAATCGCCGGAACCCCGCTGTCCAGCTTCTCCTGAACTGTTTTCAGGTCCTTGCCGGCAGCACTGAACAGGTACTGCGCCGCAGCATCAGACAAACTGACCACCGGCAAACCCGCACCAGCCAGCGAACCATCAAACTGCAAAGGCACCAACTGGTCACGCACACCCGACGTCGGACCACTGACAATAATCAACCCCCGCGCGCCCAGATCCCGCGCCTGCATGGCCTTGAAACGCAGACTGGAGAACCGGCCAAAATGCTGCCGCTGCTCAGGTGTCAGCTTCTCAGGCATAAACCGAAACGCCAGCACCCACTTGTCCTTCACATCCAGATGCACATAGGAATCGTACTCCTCGTGACCATCCGCCGCCGGAACTCGCAGGCCATATCCCGCAAAGACCACATCACCACGCTGCAGCTCCACATTCGCGGAAAATGCCGCCGGCTGCCAGTCCTTTTTCAGCTCCAGCACATGACCTGCCGCCGCCGCCGCGTTCTTCGGCCCTGCCGAAACACCACTGGTAAATTCGAACTCCTGAAACCACGAACCATCATCACCCGCAGGCTCCAGCCCCAGAGTCTCAAAGTGCAGCGCGACATAGTTCGTTGCCAGCTGCTCTCCCTTCGTCCCCGTCAGACGACCTCCCAGCTGCGGACGACAAAGATACTCAACATGTCGCACAGCGTCCGCCGGAGCAAAGTCGCCACGGCCCTCCACGCCAGCACCCATCACCCGGCCAGTTCCCGCAACAGCCGCGGCAGACTGAGCAGAACTGAGCCCCAGCAGTTCCAGCGCCTTCGCATGATTCCACTCCGCCATGAAAATCTGCGACTGACCACTGACAGTTCGCCCGGCCGTCCACGCCAGACCAGCACCGTCAGGGCTGAACACCGGCAGACCGTCAAACCCCGGTGTGTGCGTTACTCGCACCGGCTCATGCTTCGCCTCAGCATCCACCAGATACAATTCAAAGTTCGCAAACCCATGCCGATTGGTGGTGAAAATCAGATACTGACCACTGGGATGAAAATACGGAGCCCATGACATGGCTCCCAGCTTCGTCAGCTGCCGCTGATCACTGCCGTCAATGTTCATCGTCATCACTTCCGCCACCGCTCCGTTCTCTGAAAAACGTCGCCAGCAGATGCGTTTCCCGTCAGGACTGAAAAACGGTCCGCCGTCATATCCCGGACTGGATGTCAGACGCCGCACATTCGAACCGTCGGCATTCATCACGTAGATTTCATTCGCCCACGCCGGATCCAGCTCAAACGCCTTCTGCTGCTCGGGCGTCAGAGTCTCTTCATAGGCGGAACGATTCGACGCAAACGCGATCAGACTGCCATCCGGAGACCATGAACCTTCGGCGTCATAGCCCTTCTCGCGAGTCAGCGGACGATAAGTTTTCGCCGCCAGGTCGTATTCGTAAATGTCGTAGAACAGGTCATAGTCCCACGCATAACGACGCTCCTTGCCCGAAGCACGCAGTTCAATTTCCTGCTGCTGCTCAAGCTTCGCATCCGGATCCTCCTGAGTCGATGCGAACAGCACCCGATCACCCTGCGGATGAATCCATGCACACGTCGTTTTCCCCGTTCCCGGGGAAACTCGCTGAGTCTCACCGGACTCCAGATCCATCAGGTAAATCTGGAAAAACGGATTGCCCGGCTCACGCTCACTCTGAAAGATCATTCGCCGGCCATCGGCACTGAAGTAGCTTTCTCCGGCACGCCGCCCTTCGAACGTCAGCTGGCGAACACGAGCCACCAGACGCTCTTCCAAACCCCGCGCCTCAGCCGGATTCGTTTCCGTGATGTCCGGGTCGGTCGTCTGAGCCATCACGGTCAGACCCGTACACAGCACCGCCAGCACCGCAAAACATCGCGCAATAACCTGAGACAGCGACATCTTCATGCCTCCAACTGACAAGACAGACAACAGAGCAGCCATCAATGTCGTTCCACCTGGCGAAATCCGCAGGAAAGCATATCAGGCCACGGCCCCAACCGGAAAAAAGCGGGCCCGGGTTCCGGAAATTGGCCAGGAAACACGGGGAATTCTGAGGATCAGGAGGACTCGGAAGACCCACCGATCAACATCACACTCCCCCGCCACTGCCCGTTTCTCACCGCGGCAGCCGCGACAGCGCATTGTCCCGCGTCTGCAGCGGTAACTGCACCGGACCTCCCTGCACGTGCGACTCAAACGCCGCCAGCACCAGCTCCACTGCCCCCCGCGCCTCATACATCGAACACTTCGGCTGACGGTCCTGACGAATCGATTCCATCAGATCCAGAGCCGCTGCCGGATTACCACCCTCGTATCCCGTCGCCGTCAGGACCTCCGGCTGACCCAGACCCTGCGAACTGATCGACTGCCATCCCGCAGCCCCATTCACTCCCGGACCACCCCATCGGGCATCCTTCAGCAGCCACGCCGGATTCCCGTATCCCGACGTGTGCTCAATCACGCCCTTCGTCCCCAGCACCCGCAGACCAAACCGATTCGGATTGCCACCGGCCCCCCGGCGTGACGAAAAATACCCCGTGATGCCACCGCGAAATCGATACATCGCATCCACACGATCACCCGCCAGCGGCCCCAAACCCTCATTCCCCTCCCGCACATGCTCACCACGAACTCGCTGGCCCTGATGAAACAGCTCCGCATAGCAATGCTCCGGCTCACCCCCCAGAGCCCGCATCAGATCCAGCACATGAGTCCCCAAAACCCACAGGTCCTCAGCACCACCCCGACCATCCTCCTTGCCACGAGCCCGAATCTCCAGCACCTCTCCAATCTCCCCACCCTCGATCAGCCGCCGAATCCGGTCAAGCTGCGGAGACCATCGACTGATGTGCGCCACAGCCAGTTTCAGATGCCGCATCTCACACGCACGAATCATCTCGTCCGCCTCACCCAGGGTGCGACAGAAAGGCTTTTCCATATACATGTGACTGCCCGCTGCCGCACACGCCAGCACCATGTCCCGGTGCTGATCAACCCACCGCGGACAAATCGCAGTGATCTGCGGTCGCTCACGATCCAGCAGCTCCCGATAATCCGCATACGCCCGCGCAGCACCCGTGCGTTCCCGAGCCTGCTGCCGCCCCGGCTCGTCCGGATCAGCCACCGCCACCACTTCACAGTTCGAAAAATTCCGCCAGATCGAATCCAGACCGTGGCCATAATCCCCGCGACCCGTACTCCCCAGAATCGCCACACGAAACTCAGCCATCACCCCCAACCTCCGCCAAAATCGCACGGCAAATCCAGCCCGAAAAACCTCAGCCACAGACCGCCATCAGAATCATAAAATCTGGCAGGAGATTCTGAGACATTGTTGCAGTTGCTGAAATCCGCTGGTAGAAATGTTGTGTTTCAGTTCGACCGGGCATGATCACGTGCTCACAAAGCTGCTCGGTTACCTGCCGTCTCACCAGGCTCAGCACCATGCTCACAATGATCGAAGGTGACTGCCCCCACTGCGACGGCATCAACTCGGTTCGCCCGGAACCGGGCAGATTCCGACGCTGGATCTATGCCGTTTTCTTTCGCATGCCGCTCAAATGCAAAAGGTGCGGCGTGCGGTTCTCCACGCACCGCACACCGGCCATCCTCGCTCGAATCATAGACTTTTTCATGCCCTGAGGGCTGCAGGCAGCCAGGCTCAGGTTACACCTGCCCGGGCTCCGGAATTCGAAAGCCCTCGCGGTTGGTGTCCTTCAGCAGCACATTCGCTGCCTCGGCATGATCCCCCACATGACGCTCCGTCTCTGCGTCAAACCTCAGCCAGGGCCCCACCACATACTCCGCACCATTCTCCGGAATCCCCACGCCGTCCCGCATGATCGAGTGCAGCTTCAGAAAATGCTCGGCCGCATCCCTGTTGTCCCCGAAGCTGCCGGCCTTTTCATTGAAGGGGACTTTTGTTCCCAGACGCCATGAGTTGTTCATCAGGTGACCAAGCACACAGCCGTAGTGGGCGTCCGTCACATTGCCGTTCGCCAGCTCCGGCCGTCGCTCACGACAGGCCGTGACAAAGGCACCCCAGTTACCCCCCGGAGTCACCTTGCCGGGCGGCAAATCCAGCTTTTCGCCCTGCTGGCTTCCGGCCGGATAGTACAGCCCCCCGGAAATCCGGCCACCATCTTCAAAGTAATACTCGTTCATCACCTGCGTCTGATAGCCCTTGTACGGCACGTTCCGCACATTAAAAAAGACCTGCTGGCCATTCGCGTACTCAGCAATCCCCATCATCGTATTCGGGGTTTCACCCTGATCGTCCCACTGGAAACGCCCGCCCAGTGCCATCACCCGCACCGGATGAGTCGCCTCGCGATCGAGTGCCCAGCGAGCAATGTCCAGTTGATGAGTCCCCTGGTTGTTGAGATCTCCGTTGCCCGTCTTCCAGAACCAGTGCCAGTTGTAATGCACGTAGTTGCCATGAAACTCATCGATTGACGCCGGCCCCCGCCACAGGTTCCAGTCCAGATTCTCCGGCGGCGGAGTCACAGGCTTGCGACCTATGCTGCCTCGAGCCTTGCAGCAGTAACCGTACGAAATCTTCAGCCGACCAAATTTGCCGGCCTGAATTGCTTCATGCAGACCGGCGATCTCAGCGCTGCTGCGACTTTGAGTCCCGTGCTGAATCACAACGCCGTATTTCTTCTGAGCCTCCACGCAGATCCGGCCCTCCGCCACATCATGGCTCATCGGCTTTTCCACGTACACGTGCTTGCCGGCCTGAGCCCCCCAGATGGTCATCAGGGAATGCCAGTGATTGGGCGCCGCCACCGACAGCGCATCCACCGTCCTGTCCTCCAGCGCCTCACGCAGATCCGCTGTCCCCTTCGCCGCAAATTTGTCCCCCAGCTTGTTCTGCAGACCACTCATCGCACGATTCAGCACGTTCCGATCAGGATCAATCAGCCAGGCAATTTCCACGTTCTGCTGATCCAGATACCCGGACAGATGACTCTGACCACGCCCATTCAGGCCCGCAATCGCCACCCGCAGACGATCATTCGCTCCGCGAATCCGTGCCGTGGATTTCGTACCCATCAGCAGCAATGAACCACCGCCAGCAGCCGCACCCAGAAACCCACGACGATTCACCATCGCTCTCTGCCTCCCGGTTCAAAAGACCATTCACATGCACACCATCAACGAAATCTCATTCCTCATCGTCATCATCGTCATCATCGTCGTCCGAAAAATCGTCGTCATCAGGATCGATATCGGGATGCAGCGGATCGTCCTGGGCAAAAAAGAAGTCACCGAGCCCCATCGGCACCATGTTGCCACCCAGCGACTGACTGCGACGCTCCGCCAGCGACTTCAGATCACCGGCTTCCTCTCCCAGACACTTCTCCAGCGCCTCACGCCAGGCCGCATCACGCGACATCGGATGCTTCGCATCCTGAGCCAGTCGCTTCAGAGCAAAACGCAGCACGTTAATGCCATCTCGCGTGGAGAAGTCCAGATTCAGCGAATGCGCCTGCTGCAGAAACTCAACCGTCAGATTCAATAACTGATCGTCCGCAAACGGCAGGTGGTATTTCAGAATCGCCAGCTCGTCCTCACGAGCCGGATGGCCCAGAGTCAGCGTCGGCTGCAGGCGACTGAGTATATAGTCAGGAATCTCAAATGTTGACTCGTCCTCGTTCATCGTCACCGCACAGCGAAAATCCCGATGTGCCCGAATCGTGATGCCCGCCACAATCGACTCCACATACCGCCGATGATCCAGCAGTGGTGCCAGACTGGCCCACGACTTCTCGTTCATGCGGTTGCCCTCGTCCAGAATGCAGATCCCGCCACGGATCATCGCCGTCACCAGCGGCGAAGCGTGATACGCAATCCTCCCGCTTTCAGCCAGCACCGGAGTCACCAGCAGGTCCTCGGGTCGAGTATCCGCGGTGCACTGGTAGATGTACAGCTCCTGCTTCCGCACCCGCGCACCGGCGATCGCCAACGTCGTCTTGCCGATGCCCGGAGTCCCCACCAGACGCGGCGCCAGCGGCTGGTCCCGATCGTCCACCACGATCCAGCAGGCCAGCAATTGCCGCAACACCTCCTGCTGCCCAATCCACTCACCCAAACTCGTATCCGGAGTCCCCAGATGCAGAGTAATCCCGCCAATTGTCGTTGTTGCTGTCATGGTCTTCGATCAGAAAACTTACCGTGACGCGGCCCCGCACTCGCGGAAACCACCCGCCACGCCCCCCTTCTGCCTGATCCCGTCACAATTGTCAACCGACCGCCCAAATCGCCAGATTGTGAAATTTCCATGAAGCCGCCCGCCCGGCACAGGACGAATCCCCCCGAAACCGGCATGATCCACCCCAAATTCCAACCGAAAACACCCCACGGAGCATCCTCAGGTGCCATCCATCCGCACATTTCTGCTGCTCGCTCTCCTGCTCCTGCACCCCAGACACACCACTGCAGATGACGGCATACAGCTGATCGGTACCGCCGCCATCCCCGGCGACCAGCTCGACCTCTCCAACGACACCCGAACCCTCGAAAATGGCGAACGAGTCAATCGGCTGGGAGGCTTTTCCGCTCTGGACTATGCCCCCCGCACCGGCCTGCTCGCCGCCCTCTCGGACCGCGGTCCCGACGACGGCGCCGTCAGCTACCCCTGCCGCTTCCAGCTGTTCGAACTGCTGATCAGCCCAGGCCGGCAGCCTGCTGTCACACTCACACTCAAACACACCGTTCCGCTCACCGATGCCAGCGGCAAACCACTCACCGGCCGCGCCACAATCCTGGCCGCTGACTCCGAACGGGGACGCCGATTCGATCCCGAAGGCTTCCGCTTCGGCCCCGACGGCCGCATTTTCATCTCCGATGAATACGGTCCCGAAATTGTCGAATTCGACTCGTCCGGTCGCGAAGTTCGCTCGCTGCCGCTCCCACCCGCACTGCAGGTTGCCACACCCCACGGCGATCGCAAAATCGAAACTGAAGGCAACAGCAGCGGTCGAGCCTCCAATCGGGGCATGGAGTGCCTCGCTGTTTCCCCCGACGGAAAACACCTGTACGGACTCATGCAGGGCCCGCTCATCCAGGATGGCACACGCAAGGATGGCAAAGTCGTCGGCACGCACTGCCGACTGCTGCAGCTGACTCTGCAGGGCGAAACAGTGGCCGAATATGTCTATGTCATGGACAGCCCCGACAACGGCAACAGCGAAATACTCGCACTTTCCGACGGCCGACTGCTCGTGCTTGAACGTGACGGCAACGCCGGTGAAGAAGCTGCCCACCGGAAACTGATCGTCGTGTCTCTGACCGGAGCCACCAGCGTGGCTGGAATGACCACTCTGCCTCGAAACCTCCGCGAAAACAACATTCAACCCGTCACCCGCACCGTGCTGCTGGACCTGCTGGATCCGCGCTGGAAACTGGCCGGGAAAAACATGCCCGAGAAAATCGAGGGACTGACCCTCGGCCCGCCACTGCCCGATGGCAGGCAAACCCTGATCCTGAGCAGCGATAATGATTTTGAATCGCAGAACGCTTCACTGATGTGGATCTTCGCACTGCCAGCCGGGCCGGTACCGGCCGGCACGCAAAGTCGCTGACACTGGCCGAACCCTGAACACAGACAGCCGACGTTTCTGCACGCCGGCTGTCTGCAGGATTTCCACCGTCCTGTCAACCGCCGGACGATCGCATCAGTGACCGGCCGCCACCGCAGCGATGCCCTCAAGAAAGCCCTGCAGCTGCCGACTGCGGACAGGGTGCTGGAGCTTCCGGACCGCCTTGGCCTCAATCTGACGGACGCGTTCGCGTGTCACCTTGAAGATGCGGCCAACTTCCTCAAGCGTATACGTGTAACCGTCTCCCAGTCCGTATCGCAGCTTGATGATCTCACGCTCGCGATATGTCAGAGTCTTCAGCACCAGGTCAATTTTGTCCTTCAGCATCTCAGATGCTGCGTTGCTGACCGGACTGTCGTTGCCACGGTCCTCAATGAAGTCCCCAAAGGCACTGTCGTCGCCCTCACCAATCGGCTTGTCCAGACTGACCGGCTGACGGGAAATCCTCAAAACCCTGCGGGCTTCCTCCAGCGCCACCCCGGCCTTTTCAGCAGTTTCCTCAACCGTTGGCTCACGACCAATTTCCTGCAGCAGCAGTCGCTGCGCCGTTCGCAGTTTCGTCATCGCCTCGATCATGTGCACAGGCACGCGGATGGTACGAGCCTGATCTGCGATGGCCCGAGTAATGGCCTGACGAATCCACCAGGTAGCGTATGTCGAAAACTTGTAGCCACGGCGGTACTCATACTTGTCCACAGCACGCATCAGTCCCGTGTTGCCCTCCTGAATCAGATCCAGGAACGTCAACCCCCGGTTGCGGTACTTTTTGGCGATCGATACGACCAGCCGCAGATTACCCCCCGACAGATCACGCATCGCCTTGTCGTACTCGTTGTGACGCTGATGAATCGACCGCACTCGAGCCGCCAGGGAGGCCGGTGTTTCCTGAGTCAGTGCCTGCAGCTCGTCAAGCTCCCGCTGCAGATGCCGACTCTCATCAGCGGCCGATTGCAGATTCTGCAGACTTTCAATCTGCTCGTGCAGCTCGGTCATCCGCGCCGAAATCTGCTCCAGACGCTTCATGCACGGCTGCAGCCGCTGAGTCCGCAGACTAAGTTCCTCCAGCAATGTCACGCAGCGGCGACGACGTTCCTGCAGACGCTGCTGTACCGCAGCGCGATCCTGAGCAGACAAAGTCCTGGACTTCAGCAGCTCGTAGTCCTCACGGTCCCGCCGACGCATGTCCGCAATCGTTGCCAGATTGATCGGCATCCGCCCCAGAATCTGCTCCTTCTCAAGGCTTTCCGTCATCGACACCTTGATTGTGCGGTCAAAGGGCAGCTCGCCGCGATGCACGCGCTGCAGTGTATCATGGCAGTAATTCAGAGCATACTCTGTGGACAGCAGTGTGCGGCGAAAACGACGCCGAGTCACCTCGATCTGCTTCGCCAGAAAGATCTCTTCCTCGCGGGTGAGCAATGGAATCTCACCCATCTGACTCAAATACACCCGAATCGGATCCTCCGAACCACGACCCTCATCGTCGATTCGGATTTCCTGCTTGCGTTTCTTCCGCACCACAAGCGGAACCGCCGCCGGAGCCACCTCGGGGTCCGGTACCAGCTGAATGTTCAGCTCTTCCAGACAAATGATCAGGTTGTCCAGATGCACCGGATCGGGCGCCTCGTCAGGCAGATAGGAATTCACCTGAGAAAACGTCAGCTGGCCGTGCTTCAAACCGGCTTCGACCAGCGTTCGCAGACCTTCATCAAGACAACGCATTGCTTCAGCTCCGAATAACCACAGCAGGTGCAACCCCGCGAGGCACGTCTCAGTTCCAGACATCCGTCAAATCACTTGAATGTTCCTGAATTCCCCGCCTGATTCCGACGGAAGTCCGTCAGCTTCTTCAGCGCTGCTCTGGCCCGCTCGTCCAGTTGTCCGGCCGCCGGGCCACCCTCAGCCTGCATCTGTCGCGACAACTGTCCTTCAGGCCTGTCACGCTTCTCCAGCAACGGCCCCAGCACACGCTCAAGATGCACTGGAATCGAACCGGCAACCTGACCCTCAGCACCATCAGACATCAAACGAAAAATCCCCTTGACCTCAGCCGAATCCACAACCGAATTGATCAGGTTCAGCAGCTCCGAATCCGAATCCGCCCGACTGATCAGACGGCTCAGCTCCGGCAGCTCCCCCTCCTCCTTCCACAGATCAATGCACAACGACAGCAATCGCTGATGCTGCACATTCCTGAAATCACCCGGTCCCAGATGCCGCCCAACAATCTCAATCATGTCAGGACATGTCAACAGAATCTCCAGCAGCTCCCGCTCAGCCCGATCCAGAGCATTCTCAGGACGCGCCGGAACCGCTTCCGCAGCTTCGTCCGGACGACGCAGAACCAGCTTCTTCTGAGCCGTCCCGCGAAGTTCCGCCAGCTGCTGCCGCGCTACCCGCTCGTCCACCTGAACCCGCCAGCAAACATTTCGCAGGATCAAATCCTCGCGAACCGTCCCTGACAACCCCTGAGACCCCGCCAGAAACTCCAGCATCTGCCCCAAAATCTGCTGCCGACCAGCCACTGTCGCGGTTCCAGTCCGCTTCAGCACCGACTGCAACTTGTATTCCCACGCCTCAGACGCCGACTCCGTCAACGCCAAAAACTCTTCACGGCTGTGATCTTCAAGATAGTCCGCAGGATCCTTTCCTGACGGAACATTCAGAATTCTGAGATCAAGATCCTGTGCGATGAATTGCGAAATTGACCGTTCTGCCGCGCGTTGCCCGGCGTCATCACTGTCGTAAACCAGCACCACTCGCGGTGCAAACCGTCGCAAAAATCGAACATGCTCTTCAGTCAGTGCTGTTCCCAGCGTCGCCACGGCATTCAGCACGCCCGCCTGGTGGCAGGCAATGCAGTCCATGTAGCCTTCGACAATTATCACAAATCCCTGACGCCGAATCGTCTCCCGCGAACGGTCAAACGCGTACATCGTACGCCGCTTCTGAAAAATCCCGCTCTCCTGACTGTTCCAGTACTTGCCGCGGTTTTGGTCGTTACGCCCCGGCAGCACACGTCCCCCAAATGCAACAATCCTGCTCCGCTCGTCAAAGATGGGAAAAATCAGACGATCGGCAAGATCCATCGCCGAATACCCCTGCCCCTCGTCCCGCTCTCGCAGCAACCCGGCAGACACGAGCTGCGCCGGAGTGTACTTGCCGCGAGCACGATCCATCAGCCAGTAACGATCCTCCGGATGATATCCCAAACGAAAATTTCGAACTGTCTCCTGAGTCAGCTTGCGCTTCTGCACATACTCGCGAGCATGCTCGGCGTTGCGCCCCATCCGCAGCGCCTCATGCATCAGATTCGCCGCCCACTCCACAATCTCCAGTGCCGCCGCCTTACCCGGCACATCAGCACCGCCAGCACCACGCTGCCGCTGCGGAATCTCCAGTCGAGCCCTGCGAGCCAGACTTTCAATCGCCTCCGGAAACGACAGCTTCTCAATCTCCATCACCCAGCGGAAACAATCACCACCCTGCTGGCAAACCCAGCATCGATAAGACTGACGATCCGGGTAAACGTAAAACGACGGGTTGTGGTCGTCATGAAACGGACACAGACCCACAAACTGACGCCCGCCATGCAGCGGTTTCAGTGTGACCGTCTCGGCCACCAGATCCACCAGATTGGTGCTGGAACGAACAAGCTCGCGAAAATCGTCGTTCGTGCCCTGCACCCCAAGTGCTCCCACACCGCCCCGACCGCCCACCAATCCCCGCTTCTGACAGAAGTCCGGCGGACCCCAGATTCTACTCGGCATTCCACCCAGGTCAAGAAGTTCAGGGTCCGGGCGCGACCGAAACACGGGAGGCCGCAGCGCAACTTCGCCCAGCACGACAGGTCTGCCCCCGCCGAGTTTCCGGTGCCACTCCGGACCTCTGCCCGACCCCTGCACACTACACTCAAGGCAGATCCTGCCCCGCCCGCTCACCAGCACCAGCCGCACTCACAACTGCCGCCTTCCAAACCTTTTCCCCGAATGCCGGTTGACGAATCCCGTTTTCCAGGTCCCGACACCCAGGTCCCGACAACTGCAGACCCCCAGTCACCTGCAGCCCCCCCCCCAGTCACTGCGCCCCCCCCAGTCACTGCGGCCCCACCCCAGTCACCCGCAGCCCCCCCAGTCACTGCTGCTGCTTCAGTACACCACTCAGCCGCAAACGCCCGCCCGCTGACTCCACCTGCCGCAAATACAGACTCCCCCCCGGCAACCAGTCCAGCGGATACTCCCGCGGCAGCTCAGCCCCCACCTGCTGCCCCTCCAGACCCCGCAGAACTCCGCCCACAAGACTCAGCCAGCCCTCACTGCCCCCGGACACGTCCACACCCGCAACCAGCACACGCCACAGCCCCGCCCCACGCACCTCACCCCGCAGGTCCACTCGCACCTGCAGCCAGTCACTCGGAAGACCGGCACGAGGCACCACACGGAAACGCAGCAGCACCCTCAACCGGCCATCCACACACTGCACCCGTAACGCCTCACGCTCCGGAAACTCCAGCGAATACACCGTCGCCACGGCTGCAGCGGCCCCTGCAGCGTCTGTCCCCCCGGCTGCCGCTTCATCCCCCTGCAGCCGTCGCAGCCGTTGCCGCAGCTCCTCCAGCCGGGTGTCCGGCACCAGTCGCCCGCCCCAGGCCGCCAGTGCCCGCTCCAGAGCCGCACTGGCCACCCGACCCAGCACAGACTCCGAAACCAGCAGCACCACATCCTCAGACTCCCGCAGCAGCGCGGCTGTTTCCGCAGGCCCGATAACCGGCTCGGGGACTGCCACTGCCACTGCCCGCGCACTCAACTGAGCCTCGCTCTCCGTCGCAAACGCCGACCACAACACACGCCGCTCCGGCAGCCAGCCGGACTGCTCTGACTGCAGTTGACGCCAGCGCTCCTGCAGCTGAGCAAATCTGCGCTCCACCTGCGCATCAATCTTCGGCAGCACATCACGCGACAAATCCTGTGCTACCGCCCGATTGATCCGCGGCTGCAGCAGCAGCACCTGATTCCACGCCAGTCGATCACCCAGCGGAGCCAGTGCCGGAGACCGCTGGCCCACACGACTGGTCACCCGCTGCGGCCACTGCGAGGCCTGGATGGTGCCGTAACCCTTCTGAGTTCTGAACAGACTGCCGTCAAACCAGAGCGGCTTCAGCACCTCAAAACGGTGCTGACCGCTGCTGTTCACGGCCGCCTGAGCATTCAGGCCGGTCGTCTCACTGCTCACCTCACCCACGGTCTCCAGCTCAAATTTCAGCGGGTTCGTTCCCGGAATAATCCTCACCCGAGTCTGAGTCTGCGTTGTCTGCTCACCCGAAACATCCGAATTCATCAGTCGTTTGCGAACCTGATCCCGTTCCACATTTTCATTCAGCACAAGCGACTGCAGCCGCGCACTGCGCAGCCCCAGTCTCAACCACAAATCCCCCTCCTCGCCCGCTGCCGGCTGCTCCGGTACGGCCGACTGCAGCACCGCCACCGTCAGCAGAATCCAGTACCCCGCAGCCCAGCTCATCGACGAACTCCTCAAACAACACACCCCGCCAGTCCCCGCGCGAATTATCGCAGTCAGGTCCGGCAAAATCCACACGCCAGCGATTTTATCAACAGCACCTCAAGGCCTTCTGACAGCAAAATCCGGCATATTTCCCCCACTTTCCGGGGACCACACCGCAACCAGCGCTGCCCCGCCGTCATAATTCTGGTAAGCTGCTACGCGGCTCTCACCTGACGAATCACCAAACGTCTCCCTTCCTTCCCACCCCCCGAACTTCACAGGCAGCCACCGCCATGGACGAACAACCCCAAAATGTTCCCCTCGTGGAACGCTTCCATCGGGCTGAACACCTGGCCCGCGAACTCAGCGAACACCTGCAGCAGTCACTGCTGCCGCGGATCTCCGCTCTGCGACATGCAGCCAAAGTGCATGACGCCGCACAGGTCAGTGACCAGGAAATGCATGACCACATGAGCGCCTTCACCGAATCCGAAGCCTTCGCCTCGGGAATTCACGAAAAACTCCGCGCCTACCTGCTCAGCATCGAACAGGAAACTCGCCGGATCCTCAACTTCTGACCGTTCTCAATCTGCAGTACACACATGCTGAATCTCGATCTGAGCGGGCGAATTGCCCTCGTCACAGGCGGCGGTCAGGGACTGGGCCAGGCCACCGCGGTTCTGCTGCACCAGGCCGGCGCGTCCGTCGTCGTGAATTACCTTGATGATCCGGACGGCATCGGACGCTCGAAAGCCGAGCACACCGTGGCCCCCTTCGGTTCACGCGGACTGGCAGTCGCCGCCGATGTCCGCTCACGTACTGATCTGCAATCCCTCATGCAGCAGATCCAGGACCGCTTCGGAGCCCTCGATCTGCTGATCAACAACGCCGCCATCCTGCGCGATCGCAGCCTCAAAAATCTTTCCGACGAAGACTGGGATGCCGTGATGGAAACCAATCTGTCCGCGGTTTTCCGAGTCTGTCAGACGGCTCTGCCACTGCTCCGGGACGGAGGCCGCATCGTCAACCTCGCATCCATCTCCGCCGTCATCGGCTTTTTTGGTCAGGCAAACTACGCAGCCGCCAAATCCGGCATCATCGGTCTCACCAAAGTCCTCAGCCGCGAACTCGCCGGTCGCGGCATCAATGTCAATGCTGTCGCACCCGGTGTGGTCCTGACCGAGATGGGCCAGTCCATCCCGGAATCCGCCCGCGCTCAGATGCTGACTCAAATTCCCCTGAAACGCTTCGGTGAACCTTCCGAAATCGCCTCTGCGATCCTGTTCCTCTGCAGCCCCCTGTCCTCCTACATCACCGGACAGACTCTGCATGTCAACGGTGGCTGGTGGGCATGACCGCAGGATTTCCCCGACAGGTGTGTTCCGCTGCCGACGCTGTCGCACTCATCCCTGACAACGCCACGGTGGCCTGCAGCGGGTTTATCGGCGCGGGACACCCGGAACTGCTGACCTGCGAACTGGAACGCCGCTTTCTCCAGACCGGAACACCTTCCGAACTGACACTGGTTTACGCCGCTGGTCAGGGAGATGGTCACAGCCGCGGGCTGAACCGGCTCGCCCATAAACGGCTGCTCAAACGCGTCATCGGAGGTCACTGGGGGCTGGCCCCACGACTCGGAGAACTGGCACTCAACGGTGACATCGAAGCCTGGAACCTGCCCCAGGGAGTCATCTGTCAGCTGTTCCGCGACATTGCTGCCGGACGCCCCGGCTGCATCAGCCGCATCGGGATCGGCACCTTCATTGACCCCCTGCACGACGGCGGCAGACTCAACAGCCGCTCCACAGAACAACTGGTCGAACGCGTTACGCTCGCCGGACAGACATGGCTGCTGTATCGGGCATTCCCCATTCACGTGGCCCTGCTGCGGGCCACGGCAGCAGACTGCTGCGGCAATCTGCTGATGGATCAGGAAGCGCTGATCGGAGATGTCCTGGGACTGGCTCAGGCAGCCCGGAATTCCGGCGGAATTGTGCTTGCCCAGGTGCAGTCACTGCTCGACAGACCCGCACCGCCACAGCACGTCAAAGTTCCGGGAAAGCTGGTCGATCGAATCGTCCTCGCACCGCCTGAAGCACACTGGCAGACATTCGCCGAATCCTGCAATCCCGACTACTTCTCCCCCGCAGATCCCCTGCAGCCTCCCCTGCCGGATCCGAATGAGTCGCTCGAACCCGCTCGGCGGATCATCGCCGAACGAGCCTGTCTGGAGCTCCGCCCCGGCAGCATCTGCAACCTCGGCATCGGACTTCCGGAAGGCATCGCCACCGTGGCCGCCGAACGCGGACTGCTGCAGCAGGTCACGCTGACACTGGAAAGTGGCCCGATCGGAGGCCTGCCGGCTGGCGGGCTCAGCTTCGGTGCCGCCCGCTTTCCCGAAGCCGTCATCGACTCGGCCGCCCAGTTCGATTTCTATGACGGCGGAGGACTGGATTTTGCCGCGCTTGGAGCCGCAGAAGTGGATGCCTGCGGAAATGTCAATGTCTCCCGCTTCAAACACCGCTTCGCCGGCGTCGGCGGCTTTGTGAATATCTCCCAGTCAGCCCGCAGACTTGTCTTCTGCGGCACACTCACTGCCGGTGGACTCAGACTGCAGCGACACAACGGCCGACTGCAAATCCAGCAGGAGGGCAGCATCCGCAAATTCGTGCACCACGTCGAACAAATCTCATTCTCCGGACTGCAGGCTCGCCAGCAGGCACAGGACGTACTGTACATCACGGAACGCGCCGTCTTTCGACTGCAGCCGGACGGACTCGAATTGCTGGAACTGGCACCCGGTATCGAACTCGAACGGGACCTGCTGAGCCAGATGGACTTCCGCCCCATAATCCGTTCCGTCAGCCCCATGCCCATCTGAGCCGCGGAATTGTGGCGATTTCGCTTGAGTTTTCCGGCGACCGGTGTTCAATTAAGCCAGCAGCATGTTTCCCCGACAGTGGTTTTCGTCCGGCATCGCACACAGAAACAGTCCATGCCAATCCCTGCCTCAAAAGACTCCCGCGACTTCATCCTTAGCCGCATTCGCAAAGCTCTGCCGCAGTCAGCACCTCTGCCGGAAGTCATCAATTCACCGGACTGGCAAACGTTCCCTGATCCGTGGGCCCGCTTCGCCGAAGTGCTGGGATCGGTCGGCGGTCAGGTGGTGCGCTGCAGCAGCCTGGATCAGGCAAACCAGCACCTCGAATCCATGCCGCTCTGGAGCACCGCGCAGGTGCGATATTCGGCCGTCGACGGACTTGGTGACACCTCGGCTGCCACCGCCGCGGCTGTGCACCCGCATGAACTTGAGAACGTGGACTTCGCCGTGCTCCGCGGTCACCTTGCAGTGGCTGAAAACGGAGCTGTCTGGGTAACCGACGACACCCTGTTGCACCGAGTTCTCTACTTTATTCCCCAGCATATGGCACTGGTGGTCCCGGCCGACTGCATCGTGCACAACATGCACCAGGCCTACAGTCGCATTCCCGTGGGCAGCCACCGCTTCGCCGGATTCATCTCGGGCCCCAGCAAAACCGCAGACATCGAACAGTCTCTGGTCATCGGCGCTCACGGCGCCCGCTCGTTAACCGTCTATCTCGTCGACGGCCTGCCGGATCTGCTGGCTCAGACTCCTTAAAATGGCGTCCTTCCGACATTTTTCCGCCCGGACTCTGGATTTCGCTCGCCTCCGCCGTCCAGGCTGAGACCCGCACAGTCTTCGGAACTGTCAGCGCAGGATCATCCCGCAGGGTCCGGACGCAAAAAAAACACGAAGGCCAAATTTCCCCCGGCGCACGGCTCGCCGCAGGTCAAGCTTTCGCGCGCAGCTTCCAATCCGCTGGCACTCCCGCAAAACCACCAGGAGAGATTCATGATGATCGCTGACCTTCGACACGGACTGTTCTGCACCGCCATGCTGGGACTGCTGTCGCTGGCCCCGGTGCAGGCAGACGAACAGGTCGATCTCGCTCCGCCAGTGGATCTCGAGGCCGCCGCAGCCGTACCCAGTCCCCCCGTCAGCCAACCCCCGCTGCAGCCAGCCCCGCTCCGCCCCCAGCCGGATCCGGCCATCTCAGCCGGACCGGTGACCGTTCCCGATCAGCCCGTAGCCCTGCAATTGCGGGGAACGCTGGGATTTACTTACCTCCGAGTCTCGCATCCGGTTCCGGAAGATAAACATCCCCGCTCCGGTATGCTGGCGATACGGATGGGTGATGCGGAAGAAGTGCTGACAATTCGCGGTATGAGCGGAATCAAATTGAAAAGTGGAGTCTGGCTGTTTGAATCAAATCGGCCGCTGGACCCCGGCGTATCGCACATCGTACGAGTCGAAGCCAAGGAACATCCGCTCGACGTGGACGCAGTTGCCACCCGCTTCGTGCGGCTGATTCCCGGCAGAATCGTGTACCTCAGTTTCGGGTCTGACGTGGAGTAACGCCCACTCGTCGAACGCCGAAAACCCCGTACCTACTCAGCAAACAGAGCGGTCAGGTCGATGTCATCATCGCCTGATCGCTTTTTCTTTTTGGCCGGCTTTGCATTCACTGGCCGGGAATCTGCGGGAGCGGGCTTTGCGGGCTGGGCTGAGCCTGTCGCAGTACTCTTCGGTGCCGCAGCAGGCGACGAAGCAGTGGCGGACGCAGCAGCCCCGGCGGGAGCAGCAGCCTGCTGCTTTGCCGCGGCGGCCTCCCTCGCCAGCCTGACCAGTCGCGCTTCGGCCTCCCGAATCTCCGCCACCATTTCGCCAATTTTTTGCCACCGCTCGTCAGGATTGGCCTGCAATCCCTTCATGATGGCACAGGCCACCTGACGGTCAATCCCCGGCAGCAGAGTTGAGATGTCGACGGGTGGCTTGTTGATGTGCTGCATGACCGCGTCAATCGTCAGAGCCGCATCCCACGGAAATCGCTTCGTGTACATCTCAAAACAGGTCACCGCGTAAGAAAAAATATCGATCCGCTGATCAGTCGGCTGACGCTTGATCAGTTCCGGGGCCATATAACTGGCGGTGCCGGTTCGATTCCCCGGACGACGAAACTCGGGCGTATTCGGAACGGCCAGCCCAAAGTCGATCAGCCGCGCCGTCTTGTCGTCACCGATCATCACATTCCGCGGACAGATGTCCCGATGAATCCAGTTCTGCTGATGGAAGTGCTGCAGTGCCTCGCCAATCTGAATCATGTACCGCAGCCGATACCGCTTCATCTCGTCGTTCTGCAGATCCACCAGCAGTGCCAGTCCCACCCCCTCCACAAACTCCATCACCAGAAACATTTCATCTTCCGTGGTCCAGCCAAACTCGAATGTCTTCACGATGTTCGGATGACTGAGTGACATTGCCACTTCACCCTCCGTCGGTTTCTTCAGCCCCTTGAAGCGTTCTTCAAGCTTCAGAGTTTTTTCTTTGTCGAGCACTTTAAGAGCAACCGTGCGTCCCGACTGCAGGTCCACGGCCTTCCAGACCTTTGACATGCTGCCCTGACCAACCCGACCAATCAGGTTGAATCGCCGCGAGATATCAGTTTGTTCATGAGCCGGTTTTTTGGCGAAAAACTTCTCGAACATGGTCCACTCACTGCCGCAGGCAAAAAAACACGGGATGTCACCATTGGGAATTAACACGACGATTTTTCGAAAAGTCAACAAGGTCCGAGAATACCTGAGCCCGGTTCCGGATTTTTTCAGGAAATACAGGGTTTTTCAGGGCATTCAGCACCGCAGAAAGCCGTAACCGCCAGTTTCGCAGTTTTCCACGGACCAATCCCCCCTTCGACAATCACGGTCGGATTCAACAACCACTGCTGCGATTCACTTGCCTTTCCTGCATCCGAGACAAGAATGTTGATACCCGGAATCATGGGGACGGCAAGCAGCGTTGTTTCCGGGTTGCTGTTGCTGCCTGTCCGGATCAGGAAAATCTTTCACAGGAGCATTCACGTATGCGGTTCATTCACACACTGGCGCTGGCAGCATCAGTTTTCTTCGGAGCAGTCTCGATGGCAGCAGATTCCGTGCACGAAATTGCGATGAAATCAATTGACGGCAAGGACGTCAAACTGTCCGAGTACAAGGGCAAGGTCCTGCTGATCGTGAACGTGGCCAGCCAGTGCGGACTGACAAACCAGTACACCCAGCTGCAGGCACTGCACGAGAAATATGCTGACAAGGGCGTCGTCGTCATCGGCGTTCCCTGCAACCAGTTCGGCGGGCAGGAGCCGGGTACGGAAACTGAAATCAAGACCTTCTGCAGCACCAAATACAGTGTCTCGTTCCCGATGATGAGCAAGGTGAAGGTCAACGGCGACGGACAGCACGAACTGTACAGCTTCCTGAAGAGTCATTCTGATAAGAAGGATGACATCAGCTGGAACTTCGAGAAGTTTGTCGTCGGCAAAGATGGCAAAGTGGCTGCCCGTTTCGCCCCGCGCACGAAGCCGGACGCCGAAGAAGTGATCGCTGCCATCGAAGCCGCACTGAAGAAGTAATCGACGAAAGTCGTTGGCAGACATCTCCGGCAGTTCGACAGGGGATCGCCCTCAAAGGCGGTCCCCTTTTTTATTGCAGCCATTCTGAAAATCCGCCGCAGCAAAAATTCACTTGCCGCGAACGCCATCGGCCCCGGCCGTAACGTCAGGCTGCGCAGGCGTTGTCCATCTCAGCAGCAAAGGCAGCATCACCAGATCACTCACCAGCCCACCCAGCATCGACAGGCTCAGCAGGCCCCCGAAATACACCAGCGGGATAAACTCTGAGAGCGTCAGCACCAGAAATCCCGCCACCAGCGCCCCGTGTGCCAGAACCACCGCCTTGCCGACTCCCGCCTGCGCCCGCTGCAAGGCACCCGTGACTCCCAGACTCGGCAAAGATCTCTGGAACATGTCGATGTAGTACACCGAACACGTAAAGCCCATCGCAACACTGGCAATCATCGCCGTCCCGATGTTCACCGGCACATGCAGCAGCCCCAGCGTCCCGGTCACAATTCCGATCGGAAACACATTCGGCACCAGCGAAATCAGACCGATTCGCAGACTGCGAAAAGCCACTGCCGTGCACAGCACCGTACCGACAGACGCCCACAGGAAACTCTTCAGCTGATCTGCCAGCAGACTGTCGATGATTCGCGCCATGACCACGAACAAACCTCCCGCCGCTGCCTCCGCACGCCAGCCGGTCGCCTCAGAACCTCCCGCTGACTGCTGCTCCCGACTCTCAGTCTCCAGATCCTCAAAAAACTGTGCTGCCACACTCCGCACCTCAGCAATCTGCTCCAGCTTTTCCGCCGTAGCCTGCTGTTCCGGTGAACGCAGCACAATCCGCATCCGCTGCTGTTCACGATTGTAAAAACCATTGACCAGGTCAGGCTGCCGCCGCTGAATCAGCTCCAGACGCCGCAGTGATGTCCCCAGCCGCGGCGGAATGTTCAATGCGTCACTTAGTGACACCACTTCCACCTGCAATCCACGCTCCTGCAAATCGCGCAATCGCCCTGAAAGCTCATCCACGCGGTCCAGAAACCCCGCTGTCAAGGGCTCAGGAACATTGAACGAAACATCCCAGGTACCCGCCGGACCCAGCTCTGATTCCACAAAACGCAGCGCCTGAATCATCGGCGAACTGTCCCGGAAATTCCGACTGAAGTCCGTCTCAACCTGCAGGACCAGCAGACCGGGTAACGTGATCACCGTCAGCAGCACGCAGACAGCCGATGTCGCCAGCGGATGCAGATCAATGGCTCGCGCCATCCGCTCCAGCCAGCGATCCAGACGATCCTCCAGACCAACTCGACCCGGCACGGGAACCACCTTGCCGGATGCAAAAGCCGCCGGCAGCACCAGCAGGATGAGCAGCGGCACCATCAGAATCCCCAGCGTCATCATGATGGCGAAACTGCGCACCGGGACAATCTCTGACACCAGCAATGCAGCAAACCCCGCCGCCACCGTCACCACCGTCCAGAATACCGGCGTCGCCAGTTCCGCAAACGTTCGCCGCAGTGACTGTTCCGCTGTCAGCCCGTCCTGCACACGCAACTCCCGGTAATGCACCGTAATGTGAGTCGTCGTGCTGATGGCAATGACCGTCACCAGCGAATTCAGCATGGAACTCACCATACTCAGCTGCGTCCCGGCCAGCACCAGCACAGCACGAGTTGTCGCGACCGCTCCCAGTACCACCAGCAGACTGGCCGCGACCCAGCGCAGGCCCCGGAAGATCCACAGCAGCATCCCCGAAAGCACCAGCAGCGAAGCTCCGTACAGAACATTTCCGTCCCGCTCCACCAGATCAAACATCTCCTGGATCTGCACAGGCTCACCGGCCACCGCACAACCCGGCCGAATGCTTTCCGCTGCCCGGCGGATCCCCTCAATCGCCAGATGTCGAGGCACAGCAGAACGAACTGCCGGCTCCAGTTGCAGCACAATCGCAGTTGTCTGCCGATCCGCACTCACCAGCAGACCCTCAAACAGTTTCAGCATCGCCCGCCGGGTGTTGCGGTTCCGAGGTGACTGGGCCAGAAGTCGCTGCAGGTCCCGCGTCCGCCCGCCGTCAACCCCCGGCAATGCACTCAAATGGTCCGCCAGACTGCGAATCACCTCGCCCGCACCCGCCGCAACTTCCACCGGCTCCTCACCATCCTCGCTCGTCAGCAGGCCCTCCTGACGCCACGCCACAATCACAAACTCATCCCCGCCAAACACTTCCCGTGTTCGCTTCAGCAACTGAATGTCGGGGTGCTGAGGAGCAAAAAACGACTCGATCGTCTGGTCAAACGTCAAACGCCCGGCCGTCGGCAGAGCCGCAGCCAGCAGCAGCAGGGCAGCCAGAAACAGCCAGTTTCGACAGGCTGCGATTCGATCGGATAACCGGTCCAAAGCTGCACCCGCAGATAGGGAAACAGACTGCCACGCTCGATTTCCGCCTGAAATCATCCGGGCTGCCCTGGCACAGTCTAGCAATCCGGCAAAGATTGAGCGAGATTTCCTTTGCCTTACAACGCGAACGGCCGGCCACGAGAGACAAAATACGCGGCGCCGCTATGATGTCCCCTCGGATCATCACCCAACACACACACCAGCGTCAGACCGCAGCCCGGCAGACACTGAATCGCACCACTTCCACAAACCGAGCCTTCATCGATGCCCAGGGACTTCAACAGCGAAAGCCTCTCCCACGACCCCATTCACGGCTATATCCCGTTTATCTCACGCAGCGGGCTCCCCGCATCTGAAGCCTCCGAACAGGAACTGATCGATCATCCCTGGGTGCAAAGACTCAGACAAATCCACCAGCTGCAAACCGCGTGGTGGGTTTTCCCCTCCGCCGAACACATGCGGTTCCAGCACGTTCTGGGTGTCATGCATCTCGGCTCCGTCGCCGTCCATGCCTGGTATGATTCGCTCTGCGAATCCTGCCGAAATGTGCCGTCCCGCGCCTGCGTGGAAAGTCTCGTGCGCATTGCCGGGCTCCTGCACGACGTCGGACACGGCCCCTTCGGACACTTCTTCGACGATCACTACCTGGAACAGTTCGGCCTGACCCACGAAGACATCGGCAGCCACATCATCGAACACGAACTGGGTGACATCATCCGCCGGATCCGCCGCAACCCCGGTGGACGACTGCAGCCACTCGAAGAACTGGACCCCAGACAGGTCGCATGGCTGATCCGTCGGCCCTCCGGGAACGCAGACGAACAGGAGGGGCATCCGGACTGGCTGCGTCGCCTTCGCGCACTGTTCAGCGGCATCTACACCGTTGACAACATGGACTTCGTCCTGCGCGACGCCTACATGTCCGGCTACAACACTCGCGCTTTCGATATCTCCCGCCTGATTCACTACAGTTTCTTCACCGAAAGCGGACTGGCCATCCATGCCCGCGGCATGTCCACTCTGATCAATTTCATCGAAACCAGGGCCAACCTGTTCCGCAGCATCTATTTTCATCGCACCGTTCGCGGCATCGACATCGCACTCGAAGACTACTTCACCGAGACCATGCGACGATTGTTCCCCGGAAATCCGCTCCAGCATCTGCAGCAGTACCAGCAGCTCACCGAAACCAGCTTCCTCGTCGACGTCTCGCGCTGGGCCGACAGCACTGACCCCCAGCTGCAGGAACTGGGAAAACACTGGAGAGCCATCATCAATCGCGAAGAAATGTGGCGCATGGCCTGCGAACGCACCATGCACTTCCACAGCGGACAGGCCGAACACACCACCATCTTCTCTGAACCTGACCTCGTGGAACGCCGCGTCCGCGAAGCACTGCCCGCTCCCATCCGCACCATCCCCCTCCGCATCGATGTCGCCCGACACTATCACCGCCCCAGTGCCCGCCGCCCCACCGGAAAACTGAACTACTGGTACGATCCCGCCAGCGGAAAATCCCACGTCCTCGACGATGACGAACTGTTCCGCAATCTGCCCACCAGCTTCCTCATCTTCCGGATCTACAGCCGCGATCACCAGCACGATCGCGAACTGAATCTGGCACTGCAGAAAGTGGCCGGAGGCAGCGGCGGCGATACGAAAACCAACATGTGACACGGCCCCGTGCCGTACCCTTCCCACTGGCCACACACAGCAGCCGTGAAATGCCTCCACGCCCCGCCCCAGTTCTGCCCGCCTCAGTTCTGCCGGCTGCTTCCGCCGCTTTCGGCCTCGCCTTCCTCGCCGCAGCACTCCTCATCAATCCCGGACTCGTCAACTCCCCACTGCCCGATGGTCCGGGAATGACCATCGACGAATCCTTCAATATCCTCCAGGGAATACAGCTCGCACACGCCCTGGAACAACACGGCCCGCTGCTCTTTACTCCCACCATCGCCAATACCGTTTTTAAAACTCCTGAGTACCTTCCCGATCATCCGCCACTCGGACGTCTGCTGATCGGCCTCGCTCACGAAACAACGGCCTGGCTCATCCCCGGCGCTGAAACAGCCGTCTGCAATGTTGCTGCCGCCAGACTGGGCTCCTGCTTCGCCTTTGCACTCAACGCCGCACTGCTCTGCGGATACTCACGCCGCCGGTACGGACCAGCGGCCGCCTTCGCCGCTGCAGCGATTTTCATCGGTTCGCCGCAGCTGATCGGGCACGCTCGCCTGGCTGCCCTCGAAACCACCGTCAATCTCGCCTGGACAGCCGCCATCCTGCCACTGCTCGCCTGGTGGTCCGGCACCAGGCCCCCATCAACCTGCCGGACACTGCTTTCCGGCGCTGCCTTCGGACTGCTGCTGCTGGCAAAAGTTCAGGCCATCCTGCTGCCACCCGTGCTGCTCGTCTGGGCTCTGCTCCGCTTCCGCCGGGACAGCCTCCTGCCACTGCTGCTCTGGAGCGCAACGGCAGCACTGGTGTTCTTCGCGGCCTGGCCCTGGCTCTGGCAGGATACCACCGCCCGCATCCTGCAGTACCTCGGACGCACCACAGACCGGATCCCGCTGTACTGCTGGTACCTCGGTGAACGCTGGCTCGATCGCGAAGTTCCCTGGCACTACCCGTTCGTACTGCTGACATGCACGCTGCCCGCCGCAGTCGTCATCGGACTGGGCCTCCGGGCACGCGCAGGAATGCCGGCAGCCGACGAACTGCTGCTGCTCATGATCAGCCTGTTTCCGGTCCTCGTATTCGCGTTGCCCGGAGTTCCGGTGTACGATGGGAATCGACTCTTCCTCATCTGCTTCCCCGGACTCATTCTGCTCGCCGCCGGCGGCTGGAGAAACCTTGCCCGGCACCCTGTCGCCAAAACCGCACTGATCCTGCTGCCACTTCCGTGGACCATGCAGCCGTTTGCCATCAACCAGTACGGAATTCTTTGCGGGGGCAACGCCGGAGCTGCGGCAATCGGGCTTGAAGCCGGCTACTGGGCCGACGGCCTCAACGGAAAATTCTGGACACAGATCCCCGAAAACAGCTCACTGCTCGTGGCACCCGTCAGCCATCAATTTCAGCTCTCAGCACTCCAGACCATGGTCCCCGTCATTCAGCAAAGAAACATCAGGCTCAAACCCTGGCTGTATGAAGAATCCAAAGAACCGCTGCCGTGCCGAATGCTGCTCATTCATCGCCTTGCCGACCTGCGACCGGAACTCAGCCACGATCCGCCCGACAGCCCCGCAGCAGTCACGGTGACCAGTGGCGGAACAGTGCTCGCCCGTATCGTTGATCTTCAGCAAACCCCGGAATAAGACTGAACACAGTCACACATGAAATCTCACCAATTCCAATTTCCCGCGGTTCAGGTCCTGCTTTCGTTTTTGGTTGGATTTTTGGGCCCACGGCTGCTAACATGGTGGCCGCAGAAGTTGCGGATCATGGGTTACCAGTGCCGGGCCTCCAGGCAGGCCTGAAACGTGTTCGGACCGGTCACCCAGTGCACTTTCCTCGATTGCACTTTCCCCGATTGCACTTTCCTCCGTGGCTTTCTGCCGGTTGACCATCAGGTCATCTGAAACAAGTCTGCATCTGCTGGCCTCGGTTCAGGGCGCCTCGCGCGTCATGCACAGGCCTCTGAAGTGTTCTCCCTCCTCGTTACCCCGCCTGAACTCTCCCACCCTCACAACAGATTTGACCAGAACAGCTTTCGGAACTCCTGCACACCTGTGCTGGCTCCTCAGGCGTGGTCTGGTTCGGCCATCATCGTTTTCCGGATGTCATTTGTACTGGTGTCCCGAAGACTGGCCCCAAACTCTGTACCCAACTTATGGACTCCTAAGGTTTCCCTTCGCACGGACCACGGACAGCGTCACGCTGCAAGTCAGCCCGATGTTCGTCCCGCGCAGCGCGCGTTTCACTGATCCCTCCCCACAGAACATTTCCAATCCGTCGCAATCCATCCAATTCCCAATTTGGCGGATTGGTTTTTTGATTTTTCGCCGAACAAAATTCATCGATCAACATGTTGAAAAAGTGTGTTAGATTCCGAACATTGGCAGTGTGAACGATTCGAATTGGCACTAACATTCGCGATCTGGATCAACGCCGCCGAGAACGAGTTGACAGGAATTCACTCATGGCTGCAGGCAAGAAAACCTCACTCACAAAACGCCAGCGCGAAATCTACGAATTTCTCCGCGATAAAATCGTGAACAGAGGCTACGGGCCCACTGTCCGCGAAATCGGGCAGCACTTCGAGATTCGTTCGCCCAATGGGGTCATGTGCCACCTCAAGGCACTCGAGCGGAAAGGCCTGATCAGTCGCGAACAGAACATGTCGCGTGCCATCCAGCTGGCCGAATCTCCGCAAAATCGACTGAACGTGCGACTGATCGGTACTGCCGCCGCTGCGGGCCCCATCCAGCCCTCCGTGTCGCTGGACGAAACCGTCAGCTTCCGGGAAGTGTTTGACGGCATGGATATCGGCTGCCTGAAAGTCGAAGGCAGCAACTTCGCACCGCTCAACATCGTCAGCGGAGATTACCTGATTATTTGCCGGGATGCTCAGGTAACACCCGGCTGCCACGTCGTGGCCCTCGACGATCGGCACTCCGTGGTGCTCTGCACCGTGCAGGAAGGTACCAGCCAGCTGGTACCGCTTGTCGTTGGCGGGTATACCCCCACCACGCGACAGGTTCTGGGAGTCCTCACGGGGGTCATCAGGCGATTTCGTCGGCCTCTGCCCCCGACCGAACCTGCACCGTAAAACTTTGCAGCTCCGCAGCCAGTTCGGCTGCGGCGTTGCGCCAGAACAACCCGCCGTCGTCGGCTGATTCGCCGAAACGCTGCATTGACTGCAGTGCACCGGCGGCGGTGTCTGCCTCCAAAAGCAGCGAGAACATCGGGGCACCCGGCGGAACAGTCTCGTCAGCCGGCACATCCGCCTGTCGTGTCCCCGCCGGAAACGCCCCCGACACAGGCAACAGCATTTCCGGATCGCCCTCCTGCGGGGACCACACAACCAGCTGCACCCGAAAACCCTCCGCCAGCCCCCCCCAGCTTTGACCCTCCAGCCGGCCCAGCTGCAATCGCAGGGACAGCCCCCGGCGGCCGGAATCATAAATCCAATGCGAAGCCGGGATCCGGGGATTCACCTCCAGCAGCCACAGATCCCGCCCGCTCAGGACAAAATCCAGACCGCAGACTCCACACAGATCCGCTCCCGCCGCAATGGACTCGGCCACTGCCATCGCCTGCTGCCGCAAAGACTGAGGCAGACAGATCGGCCCTCCATTGCCGCACCAGAGAAATTCCCGCGCCCCCGCACCCAGGGAACGCCAGCCGCAGAACTGCAGACTGGCCCCCAGCAGGACAGCCCGGCCTCCGGCGAAAAAAAACACCATCGACATGGGCGTCCCCGGCACCCGCCGCTGCCACAGCATCCCCTCTGCCCCCCATGGTTCAGACGCACGCGCCCAACTGTCGTCCGCATCAGCCAGCCGCAGCACACCCGCCCCACCAGCACTCCGCTCAGGCTTCAGCAGCCAGTCGCCGCGAGGCCTCTCAGCGGGACAGGCCATCGTCTCCGGAAACCGCACACCAGTGCCAGCCACCCAGCGACTCAGATTCCGCCAGTTGCGAACGGCGCGGACTGCGGCCGGAGCACAACCGGTGATCGGTCGGCCGCTGCGGCACAGTTCCTCCAGCAGATCCGGAGCATTCTCGAGACCACCGGACCAGACCAGCGGCACATCCGCCGGAACCGCCCGCAGCAGCCCCGGCAGATCCGCAAAACTCTGCAGTCTCCCCAGAAACCGGCCACCGCTGAACTCCAGCAGCTGCAACAGATCCCGATCACCGAAAAAATCGCAGCACAACGGCTGCAATCCAGCAGCGACTGCAGATTCCGCCAGCGATCTCACACTGGCTCCCGCCAGCACGACCTGTTCAGTCACCGTAATCCCCCGCTTCCACTCCGGTTCCGACGAAACTGCGGATCCACAGGGCCGGTCAGTTGAACATCCGGACAAAAAACGCAATCCTGCACACTGGGTTGGGGACCGGTTATTCAGCAGAACGCTTCTGCCGCTTCGTGAGTCAGCCTGTGTTCCTGTATTCTTCCATTGTTTCGGTGACCTTGTCCACTCACGCAAGGCTCTAAAAAAGGATCGCGAAAGATGTCGATGTACGTCGGAGAAGCTCTTGTCGGCGAAGGTAATGAAGTCGCTCATATCGACCTGTTGATCGGCGACAAGGCCGGCCCGGTCGGCACAGCATTTGCAAACGCACTGGCGGATCAGAAGGCCGGCCACAGCAACCTGCTGGCAGTACTCACTCCGAATGTTGCAGTGAAGCCCAGCACCGTCATGATCACCAAGGTCACCATCAAGGGCGCCCGCCAGGCCGTCCAGATGTTCGGCCCAGCCCAGAAGGCCGTCGCTGACGCCGTCACCGACTGTGTCAAAAGCGGCGCCATCCCGAAGGACCAGGCAGAAAGCCTCGTCATCGTCTGCGGTGTGTTCATTCACTGGGACGCTGCCGACGACAAGAAGATCTATCAGTACAACTACGAAGCAACCAAGCTGTCCATCGAGCGTGCCATGAAGAATCAGCCCTGTGTCGACACAGTGCTGTCACAGCGCGACACCGCCGCTCACCCGTTCTACGCAGGCTGAGCCGGCACACCGTGCCGCTCTCTGCTCAGAAATGCCTCAGGGCCACGTGCTGCCATGCACGTGGCCTGTTTCATTTGGCCTTGTCACTGCGTGTCAGCTGAAGCATCAGCCCGGCCCTGCTCACGCCGCTTGTATGCCTGATAAATCGACTCCATCTCGGGTAACGACACCTGCTGCAGAGTTCGCCCGGACTCACGCACTGCCGTCTCAATCGCCTGAAACCGACGAGTGAACCGGGCGTTCGTCTTCCTCAGAGCTTCCTCAGGGTTGATCCCCCAGCGCCGAGCGATGTTCGCCACCGCAAACAGCACATCTCCCAGCTCGGACTCCGCACGCTCGCGCCGCGCTGCGTCGGTCCACGGTTCATCCGGCACTGCCGCCGTCTCGGCAGACGGAATCACCACCGGCAATTCCGGAGTCCCGAACAATTCCACAGCCAGTTCACCCAGCTCCTCACGCAGCTTCTCAAACAGCATCAGGCGATCCGGAAAGTCATATCCCACCAATGCCGCTCGCGACGACAGCCGCGCTGCCCGCGCCAGCTCCGGCAACGCCTTCGGAATTCCCTCCAGCTGCGAAGCTCGCGCAGGCTTCTCCTGCTGCTTGATCGTCTGCCACGCTGCCCGCACCTGCGAAACCGTGGCGGCAGTCCCGTCGCCAAACACGTGCGGGTGACGACGCACCATCTTGTCCGCAATCTGACGCACCACCGCCGTCAGCTCAAAACGCCCGTCATCCGCCGCAATCTGCGCATCCAGAATCACCTGCAGCAGCAGATCTCCAAGCTCCTCCTGAATCGCGGCACTGTCGTCCGCATCAATCGCCTCCAGCAATTCATAGGTCTCTTCCAGAGTATAGGGCTTGATCGTCTGCAGAGTCTGCTGCCGATCCCAGGGGCAACCGTCAGGAGCCCGCAGACGCGCCACCACTTCACACAGCCGCTGGAATTCCGGGAGCAACCTGGGGAAATCCGGAGGAGTCCCCGGGGTCGGACGCTCTGAACTGAACACCTCGTCCGCCTCAGTCATCACCACACCTTCCACCACGGCTTGTTCACCTGCGGGCGTCGCGGTGGCGGTGGCGGCGCAGGGCCGTCCATCGAAAAACCACGCTGACGAATTTCAGGCTGAGACTGCAGTACGGTCCCCTCAGGCAACAGCACACAACTCAGCTCGCCGTCAGCACCGGCTCCCGTGTCCGTCATGATCATCCCCAGTGCCGACTGCACGCGAGGTACCGGAACATGCCCAATCACGAGCGGCACCGGAGCATCCATGGGAGCACCCAGCAGGATGAAGTCCTTGGAATACAGCCACGGCGGATGAGTCAGCGAATAATCGCGCTGCCGCAGAATCCGGATCTGAGTCTCAAACGGCAGATTGCGGTCCATGCCCGCATGCACAAACAAAAATTCAGGATGCTCCACCGCCCACGGCAGATCGGCCATTACGGCACGCTGCTGCTCCGGGATCGCCTGCTTCAGCGCATCCAGATCGCCGAACGGCGCCCCCCAGGACTCAAAGGTGCTGCGAGTATCATAATTGTGCACCCAGCGCGACGCGTAGTCGATGTATTCCGGGGAAGGCAGCAGTTTCAGCGAGCCCATCATCGCCAGCTCATGGTTGCCGCAGACCCATGTGACGCGACCATGCTGCTTCACCAGGTCAAAGAAGACCTGCACGGTCCCGGCAGGATCAGGACCACGGTCCACCAGATCACCGATAAACACAATCCACCGGCGCTGCACGTCCGGCAGCCGCGCCAGCTGGCCGATAATCTGACGCAATTTTTCCGTCTGACCGTGGACATCCCCGATCACTGCAACCGGGCCGTCAATCTGATGCGGAACAGATGGCATTGCAGGGCCGTCGCTGAGAAAGCACCAGTTTGAGGAGCTGCTGCGGGAGCTTCACCTGCGGTGCATCACGGGAACTGAGAAGGAAAATTACCGGAGGTGGGACTCGAACCCACACATGGTTTTACCCATACCGGATTTTGAATCCGGCGCGTCTGCCATTTCGCCACTCCGGCCCGCTGGCCCGTTCTTGCGGACAGGCGGAAAGCTTATCCGCTGAAAATTGGGAAGCAAGCGGTGATTCGTGGATTTTCAGGCAATTCCAGGGCTCAGACAGGCTGCTGCCCACAGATCTTCGCCAGTCGGAAAAACCCGGGAATTTCGCGAATCTCCCGTTTGCCTCTATTGTCCCAGGATTTCCACCCGAAACTGGCCAAATCCCGCTTCGTGCTGTATCCTTCCCACAAACTGCTTCCTGAAACTCACACTCTGAGCTCACCCATGTCCAGACTGGTTTACCTCGCCGGTGCTCTCGTTCCCGCCGAACAGGCAATGGTCAGTGTTTTTGATCACGGTCTGCTGTACGGCGACGGCATCTTTGAAGGCATTCGAGTTTACTCGGGGAAGGTGTTCCTGCTGACTGAGCACGTCGACCGCCTCTACGAAAGCGCCCTCGCCATCCGCCTGCAGATCCCGCTCACAAAAGCGGAAATGACGACCGCGGTCGAGCAGACAGTCAAAGCCAACGGCATCGTGGACGGCTACGTTCGGCTCGTTGTCACTCGCGGTGCCGGCTCCCTCGGACTCGACATTCGCCGCACGGCAAACCCGCGAGTCATCATCATTGCCGACACCATCACGATGTACCCGGAAGAAATGTATCGCACCGGTATGCGGCTGATCACAGCCTCCACCATTCGCAATCATCCGGGCGCTCTCAGCCCCCGCATCAAATCACTCAACTACCTCAACAACATCATGGCCAAAATCGAGGGCACCGACGCCGGTACCGTCGAAGCACTGATGCTCAATCACAACGGGGAAGTTGCGGAATGCACCGGCGATAACATCTTCATCGTCAGACAAGGTGTCCTCAAAACTCCTCAGCCCGATGCCGGAATTCTCGAAGGCATCACTCGCAACGCCGTCATGAAACTGGCCCGCGAGGCCGGTATCCCCGTCGTCGAATGTGTGCTCACAAGGCACGACATCTTCATCGCCGATGAATGTTTCCTGACAGGCACAGCCGCAGAAGTCATTGCCGTCACCAGCCTGGACGGACGCCAGATCGGTACCGGTCAGCCGGGTCCCATCACCAGCCACCTGCTGGAGCTCTTCCGCAGACTGACTCGCGGAGAATAACCGGCCTCCCTGAAACAATGGTCCTTCCCTGAACAGAACGCCCTCGCGAAAACCGGAAATGCCCCGAAACCACGACCTGTTCGACGATACCACCATGACCTTCGGCGAGCACCTCGAAGTGCTGCGGATTCATGTGTTTCGCGCCGTTGTGGGCCTGCTGCTTGCCGTCGCCGTCAGCCTGTTCTTCGGAGATCGCATCTTCTACTGGCTCCGACAGCCCGTCGAAAAAGCACTCCGCGAACGCGGCATCGACAATGTCGCCATGGATGTCCCCAAACAATCATTCTATCAGTACCTCACAGGGATGTTCTCCGGCCCCGCCAAAGCCGGAAACACCAACCAGCCGACGCCGGCTCAGCCTCAGCCCCCGGCCCTGAAATCCGATCAGTTGCTCGTGCGTATCGACCGCGCTGAACTGCTCAAAGCACTCGGGCAGAACCCCGCTCAGCCCCCCGCCAGCCCCGCTCCATCCGCCGAATTTGTCAACGTGGTCATCACCGCTCCCGAATTCGCACAGCTGCAGCGCGTCATCGAGGACACGTCCCGCATTACCACCTTCAAGGTGGAGGAAGGCTTCATGGCTTACATGAAGGTCTGCTTTTTCAGCGGACTGATCCTCGCTGCACCCTGGGTCTTCTACCAGTTGTGGCTGTTTGTTGCCGCCGGTCTTTATCCGCACGAACGTCGCTACGTTTACGTCTATCTGCCCCTCAGCGTCATCCTGTTTGCACTCGGAGCAATGGCCGGCTACTTCTACGCCTTCCCGCTGATGCTGGACTTTCTCATTGGCTTCAATCAATGGCTCGGGGTCACAGTCCAGCCACGACTCAGCGAATACATCAGCATGGCCATGCTGATGCCACTTCTCTTTGGCATCAGCTTCCAGCTGCCGCTCGTCATGGTCTTCCTCGAACGCATCGGCGTCTGTACCGTACAGACCTACCGGGAAAACTGGCGCATCGCGGTGCTGGCGATTTCCATCGCTTCCATGCTGCTGACGGCCTCGCCGGATCCCTGGAGCATGCTGCTGATGATGTTCCCCCTGCTGCTGCTGTATGTTCTGGGAATCTGGCTTTGTCAGTTTCGCATCGGCGGACCGGCCAGCCCCATCCGCTGACTCAGCAAATCGTTCCGCCTTCCTGACGTGCTTTTCCCGCGTCCTTCCGCTATGCTTCGCCGCGGCAGGAGGTTGGCGGCCGGGGCTGCCCATCTGCCTGATTGCCCCGTCAGAAAGTGGCCTGAATGTCCGAATCATCCACACGGGACTCAGAAGCGTCCCGTCCCGAATCTTCCCGCACCGATTCCCCGCGCTGCGTCGTCCGCTACGGCAACACACGGCTGCTGGGGGACTTTGAGGCACGTCGGGACCAGCGATTTCAGCGTGGTGACGAAGTGATCGTCAGATCAGAGCGTGGCGTCGAGTGGGGAGTGGTGCTGTGCCCTGCAGATGCTCGCACTGCAACCTTTATGGGCGGCGGACGGTCCGGCGGAGGTCGCATTCTGCGGCCGGTGACGGACGACGATCGACGAGCTCGCGAAGAGCATGCCATTCGCGAACGGGAACTCTTCCGGCGATCCGCTGAGCTGATGAGGGAACGAACCCTGCAGATGCAGCTGATTGACGTGGAACTGATATTCGGTGGCGAGAAACTGGTCCTGTACTACCTGTCAGAATCGCGAATCGATTTCCGTGAACTAGTCCGGCTGCTGGCGCGTGACTTCAACCTGCGGATTGAGATGCGACAGATCGGCATCCGCGATGAAGCCCGGCTGCTGGCAGACTACGGCGACTGCGGCAAACCCGTCTGCTGCAACACGCACCTGCGCGAAATGCCTGCCGTTTCCATGAAAATGGCCAAACTGCAAAAAGCCTCGCTCGACCCCAGCAAAATCTCCGGTCGCTGCGGCAGACTCAAATGCTGCCTGCGATACGAATATGACACCTACGAAGAACATCGGCGGGAATTGCCGCCGATCGGTGCCACCGTGCTGACCAGGTCAGGGCAGGGCAGGGTGCTTTCCCAGGAACTGCTGGCCAGAAAACTGGTGGTCGTGTTCGATGATGGACGCCGGCAGATTGCCGATGAATCAGACATCGTCACGGTGATCTCGCGAGGATCCCGGCGGAATGAGAATGGCGAGGATGACTGAAAATTCCAAACCCGCGCTTCATTCCACTGTTGCATCGGATTATCATTCGTTGCCGGATCAATTCATTGCTCGTTAAAAAACATGGGTTAAGTCTCGATGGAATCGCTCAGCGGCACTTCGTCCAGTACCTACCACCCAGCGGCCTTTCGCTTCGTCTACGCCGCCCTCCGCTACACACAGCAGCAGCTCGGCCGTAACTCCGGCTCAGAAAAAACCGGTCACATCTCCGGCCCGGAACTGCTGGAAGGGATCCGACTGCTGGGCCTGCAGAGCTTCGGCATGCTGTGCCCCCTCGTGTTTGCTCGCTGGGGCGTTCACACCACCGATGACTTCGGCCACATCGTGTTCCAGATGATTGAATCCGGCGACATGCGCCGCACGCAGGATGACTGTCTCGAGGATTTCTTCGGGGTTTACAGCTTTCAGCAGGTTTTCGTGGACGATTACGTCCCGAACGTCAGCGGTATGTTCGACTGAACTTGAGATTCCCCCGCGAAATGCGTACGCTGACGGTCCCGCCTGTTTGCCAAACCAAGGACTGTCCCATGTCCGTCCCCGCCAGCACTTCCGAATTCGTTCGTCGCTGCCCGATACGGCTGCTCCTCGCACTGCTCGTGATTCGGATCTCACTGGGCTCAAACGCGCCCTCGGCTGCCGGCGATGACACGTTCACCACAAAAATTGCACCGCTCCTGCAGCAGCACTGCCTGTCCTGCCACGGTCCGGATGCTCAGGAATCCGGTTTGCGGCTGGATTCCCTGCAGGCTCTGAACACCGGGGGCAAGGCAGGGCCTCCGATCATTCCCGGCAAGCCCGACGAAAGCCTGCTGATGATGGCGGTTCGCCGCGCTGATGCCACCCTGCAGATGCCACCTGACGGGAAACTGCCGGACGAAGACATTGCATTGCTGCAGCAGTGGATCGCGGAAGGAGCTCAGCACCCGGAAGGCGCTGTCGTTCCTGTTCAGCCAGCACTCCCGTTCCAGCCCTCGCAGGCCCGCCAGTTCTGGGCGTTTCGGCCCCTGCAGCCACCCGCACTGCCAGCCGCCGACGCCAACCCGGTCGATGTGCTGACAGAACGCCTGCTGCAGCAGCGTGGTTTTGTCCGAAACCCGCCCGCTGACAAACTGACACTGATCCGCCGCGCATCGCTGATGCTCACCGGACTGCCGCCCGCACCCGCCGAAATTGACGCGTTCCTTGCCGACGCTTCCCCCACCGCCTTCGCCACAGTCATCGACCGGCTGCTGGACAGTCAGCAGTACGGGGAACACTGGGGACGACACTGGCTGGATGTCGTGCGCTACGCTGATTCCAATGGGCTTGACGAAAACATCGCCCACGGAAATGCCTGGCGTTATCGCAACTACGTCATTCGTTCAATCCAGCACGATAAACCATTTGACCAGTTTCTCCGCGAACAACTGGCCGGCGACCTGCTCACCGACTCAGCTTCCGACGAACAGACGCGGAATGACCGACTGATAGCCACCGGCTTTCTGTCGCTCGGCCCCAAAGTCCTGGCCGAGGGCGACGAAAAGAAACTGATGCTGGACATCATCGACGAACAACTGGACACCATCGGACGCTCCATGCTGGGACTTACCATCGGATGTGCCCGCTGCCACGATCACAAATTCGATCCGCTGACGCAGGCCGACTACTACTCGCTGGCCGGCATCTTTCAGAGCACCAGAACCATGGAATCTCTGAAACGGATCGCCAAATGGCATGAAAACTCCGTTGCCACCACAGCCGATCGCCAGCGACTGGAACAGCATCAGGCGCAGATCGCGGCAAAAAAGGCAGAAATTGATGGCCTGCTGCAGCAATCATCAGCGGCCGGCAGCACCACTGCCGCTGGTCAGCCTGTCCCCGAGAATCAACTGCCTGCAGAAATCCAGCAGCAGCTCGCCGCGCTCAGGGCATCCCTCAGGGAACTTGAAGCGGCCGTCCCGGAACTGCCCACGGCTATGGGAGTGACGGAAGCCGAAATTGCCAATGCACGCATTCTCTCACGCGGCAATCACCTCGCTCCTGGACGCCTCGTCCCTCGCACAATCCCGGTAGTCCTCGATGCCGACAGCTCCTTCCGAATCTCTGACGGACACAGCGGTCGTCTCGAGTTCGCCGAGTGGCTGACCAGTACACGCAATCCACTGACGCCGCGAGTCATTGTGAATCGGGTGTGGCGCTGGCATTTTGGCCGAGGCATTGTCGCCACCGCTGACAACTTCGGACACCAGTCCGAACCACCCGTAAATCCGCCACTGCTGGAATGGCTGGCAGCGGACTTCGTCAGCAGTGGCTGGTCACTGAAAGCCCTGCACCGTCGCATTCTGCTGTCACAGACCTGGCAGGCCTCCGCCGATCGCAGCAATCCGGCCGAACAGACGGATCCTGACAATCACCTGCAATGGCGGTGGTCCGTGCAGCGGTTGCAGGCCGAATCTGTTCGTGACTCGATACTTGCTGTCTGTGGCAGGCTGGATCGCAGCATCGGAGAATCCATGCTGCACGTGAAGAATCGGGAATTCCTGTTCGACCACACATCGAAGGATCTGACCTCCTACGATTCTCTCAGACGGTCCGTCTATCTGCCGGTCATCCGCAACAATCTGTATGATGCCATGTCGCTGTTCGACTGCACGGACGGCACTGTGCCCAATGGTGATCGAGGCGCATCGACGGTGGCTTCACAGGCACTGTTTCTGATGAACAGTCCGCTGGTCATTTCGGCGGCCGAGCATCTGGCGCGGGATCTCTGCAGCAGCAGTTCAGATTTTTCAGTTCGAGCCGATCGACTGCCCCGCGCTGTGCTGGGACGACAGCTGTCCGCCGCAGAACTTGACGGACTGCAGCAGGCTGCCCGCCAGTTGAACATTCAGTTACAGGCCGATGGTGTTCCGGAAGCCGAGCGTGATCTGGCCGTCTGGACCAGCCTCAGCCAGACACTGCTGATGTCGAACGAATTTCTGTACATTCGCTGAACAGGTGCTGTTATGTCAGAGTTCCGTAGCCATCGACGTCAGGCTCTTCGAGCCACTGCTGTTGGATTCGGCAGCACAGCCTGCTCAGCATTGCTGCATGCCGTGTCTGCAGCAGACTCCGGCATCAGCCCATTCCACTTTCAGCCTCGCGCGAAACGCGTGATCTTCATGTTCATGAAGGGTGGGCCCTCGCAGGTCGACACCTTCGACTACAAGCCAAAGCTGCAGCAGGATGACGGCAAATCGCTGCCCTTCGCCAAGCCACGTGTCCAGTTTGCTCCAACCGGCAACCTGCTGGGATCTCCATGGCGCTTTCGGCAGCACGGACAAAGTGGAATCCCTGTCAGCGAACTGTTTCCCCATGTGGCTCGCTGTGTGGACGACATCTGCTTTCTCAACTCGTGCCATGGCACCAACGCGGCCCACGGCGGAGCCGCTCTGAAGCTGCACACCGGCAGTGACAATTTTGTTCGCCCCAGCATGGGCGCATGGGTCAGTTACGGTCTGGGCACAGAAAACCAAAATCTGCCGGCCTTCATTACGATCTGCCCCACGCTGGCCCACGGTGGTCGCAATAACTGGGGTTCGGCATTTCTGCCGGCGCAAAGTCAGGGCATTCCACTTGGGGTGGCCAGCCAGCCGGCTACGGCCGCTGCGGTGCGGTACATCGCCAATCCTCGCTGGTCCTCACCGGCCCAGCGAACACAGCTCGACCTGCTGCGAGCGATCAATGAACAACAACTGCAGCAAAATCCCGCCGAAATGGCCCTCGAAGCCCGCATCCAGTCCTACGAACTGGCATTCCGGATGCAGACCGAAATGCCGCGACTGCAGGATCTGACCCAGGAAACCCACGAAACGCAGGAGCTCTATGGCCTGCACGACAAAGTGACCGAGAATTTTGCTCGCCAGTGTCTGATGGCTCGTCGCTTTGCCGAAGCCGGCGTGCGGTTCATCCAGGTCACTCACAGCGACGCATTCGTACAGTGGGATCAGCACGGAGACCTGCGCAAAGGACATACCAAAAACGCACTGGAGGTTGACCGCCCCATCGCCGGACTGCTGACCGACCTGAAACAGCGCGGACTGCTGGACGACACTCTGGTTCTCTGGGGCGGTGAGTTTGGCAGAACTCCGACCGCTCAGGGCACCACAGATGGACGTGACCACAATCCCGAGGGTTTCACGATGTGGATGGCCGGTGGAGGTGTGCGGGGTGGGATGCGTTACGGTGCATCGGATGAGTATGGTTATTACGCGGCCGAGAACCCTATGCACATCCATGATGTCCACGCGACCCTGCTGCACCTGCTGGGGATGGATCATGAGCGATTGACGTATCGCTATGCCGGTCGCGACTTTCGGCTCACCGACGTTGCCGGCAAGGTGCACCACGGGATTTTCAGTTGAACACTGCGAGTGTGCCTGACGGCCCCGGATGCGGTGACACATCCGGGGCCGCACCGCTGCCGTGCCCGGCAACTGCTCAGCAAAAAGCCGCGAAATTCGCTTGATTTATCGCGTTTTTCAATACATCATTGGGGATATGAATGAATTCCACCCACAAAACCCCCACGACCACTTCTTCCGCCGCACTTTTGATGTGCTCGAAAATGCCCGCGCACTGCTGAAACTCCAACTGCCGGCGACGCTCTATGAAAGGCTCGATCCGGATTCCATCCAGCCCGCCAGAGAAACGTTTCTGGCCGCCGACGAACATGAAAATCGGCTCGATGCCCTCTACACAGCTCGCATGCGGAACGGGACACAGGTTTGGATCTGGCTGCTGCTCGAACACAAAAGCTGGGTCGATCGCAGAATTGCTCTGCAACTGCTCAGATATGTGCTCAGAATCCACGAATGGCTCGACCGTAATGGCCAGCCGCCGGGTGTCATTATTCCAATTGTGGTCTACCACGGAGAACACGTCTGGGACGAACCGACGTCGCTCCGTGACAAGGTGCAGGCCGAGGACGACCTGCTGGACTTCGTACCCGACATGCGAGTCATACTCGTCGATTTGAACCTGCTGAAATCCGCATTTTTGCCGGACTTTCCGGAACTGGAAGCCCGTGTTCGTGCCCTGCAGATTTCTCGCTCCCCGGAACTGCCCTTCGAAGCTCTGGTGGACCTCTTCAAACTTCTGCAGAACTGGGGAAAAATCCATTCCCAACAGGACACGCTGAACGATATTATGATTTATCTGTGCTCAGTGTTTGACGCGCCGAACCTCGAACAACTGGAACTCGCATTTCACACTGGACAACTGCCAGGGTCGGAGAAACAAATGCCCAATTGCCTTGAAGCACTCTTTGCACGCGGCGTTGAACAGGGCCTCGAAGAGGGTCTTGAAAAGGGCCTTGAAGAGGGTCTTGAAAAGGGATTCGAACGCGGACGCGAGCAGGGACTCGAACGCGGACTCCTCGCCGGTCGCATTCGTACTCTGCAGCAGGTGCTCAATCAGCCGACAATGACGCCCCGCGAACTGGCCTCAAAATCCCTCACTGAACTGCAGGCGCAGGCTGCAGAACTGGCATCGCTGCTGAATCTTGACCCGCAGTGACGGGTCATTCCTCCCCCCACTGCCGGCCTGTGCTCGATCACAGTCGCCTCGCGTCCTCACTGGATAAACGCCAGGGTCGGAGAAACAAATGCCCAATTGCCTTGAAGCACTCTTTGCACGCGGCTTTGAACAGGGATTCCAACAGGGATTCCAACAGGGATTCCAGCAGGGATTCCAGCAGGGATTCCAGCAGGCACGCCTCGCCGGTCGCATTCGTGCTCTGCAGCAGGTGCTCAATCAGCCAACAGTGCCGCCTCGCGAACTGGCTTCCAAATCGCTTACAGAACTGCAGGCACAGGCAGCAGAACTGGCGTCGCTGCTGAATCCTGATCCGCAGTAACGGGTCCTTCCTCCACCCACTGCCGGCCTGTGCTCGGTCACAGTCGCCCCGCGCCCTCACTGGCCAGACGCGTTCCCACCTGACTCATTCGCTGCAGCACGTCCGTGCTGTAATCAGATCCCTCCGGAGGCCCCTCAGCAATAATCCGAATCGCCTCCAGTGCGTCCTCGGGATGACCTTCCTGAATACGGGCATTCAGTTGGCTGGCAAATGCCTGAATGCTCTGACGCTGCTGAATGATCAGCAGTTTCCGCGTCAGAAACACTCCGCCACCACCGCAAATCAGAATCAGCAGGCTTACCGAAAACAGCGCCAGCCAGTTTTTCAGCCACCGTATGTTCCACGATTCAGAAACCACCCAGCCGAAAATTACCCAGGCAGTCAGCAGCAGCAGCAGTGTTACAGCAATGTAAAGCATGGTGAATTCCTCGGTTCTGCTGCAGGAAAAAAGGCGACGACCGCTGCAGTGTCCGACCACGATTCTGCGTTCGGCTTCGTTTTGCTTCGGGCGGATCCGGTCCGGAGTTGAGAAAAACGACAGTGGGATCTCTGGAAGTCAGCAGCGGTGCATGAGAAGATCCGGGCGGGCAGTCTGTCCCGCACTCGCCGGATTCTGCGGGCTGCAGCGATTGAATCACAGACAGGAGTTGCAGCAATGAATGCAGGTCTGAAGACTCACTGGGAGCCGCAGCCGGCTGGAGCCGCCTGGGTTTCGCAGATTGTTGAAGAATACTGCAGCCGCAACTCGGTTCTGCGGGATTTCGCCGGACTGCTGGCGACCCACACAGGCACCCGCCTGACGGACTGGATTGACCATCTGGAAGTGTGCACGACCGATGGGCTGCCCGATGCCGGCTTCACGCTGGCGGCCGACGGCTGGTATGAACATTCCGGGGCTCTGCTGCCACCGATCCGCGTCTCGGGTCGCCGCAGCCTTGTCCTGCGAGTGGATTCGGTCAGTGACTTTGCAGTGACCTGCAGCCATCGGTTTCCGATCGAAGTCACCGGACGTGCTGGTGATCTGCTGCGAATGGCATGGATTGCCCGCTCTGCGGAGGCTGAAGTGCACTTCGGAGTGATCGAGCGAATCGGCTGCAGCATTCGCCACGCCGCTCCCGCTCTGAACGCCCCTGAAAAACAACAGTTGCAGGAACTTCGGGAACAGCTGAGGCTGCGACCCAGACAGTTTGACACACACGAAGCCGCCTTTCAGTCACTCTCACAACTGCTCAGCAGTGCCATCCGCACCGTCGGGCGCGACATCGTCTGCGACGTTTTCTTCGCCGGTGAACGAGCCTTCTGGCAGGCACGAAATCACGCCGCTCAGGTGCAGTACATGCGACAGGCAGCCCTCGGACTGGGCTGGGGAAATCACGACCATCACACCTATCGCAGCAGTCGCGTCTGCTTTGCTCCCATGATCGCACTGTTCGAACAACTGGGCTTCACCTGCCGGGAACGATTTTATCCCGGACACAATGCAGGCTGGGGGGCACAGGTGCTGGAACACCCAATCTGCCCGGTCGTGATCTTCGCCGACGTGGATCTCACAGCCGACGAACTGGCCGGTGACTTTGCCCATCAGCCACTGGCACCGTCAAGGGCACTGGGAACCATCGGTCTGTGGTGCGGGCTGCACGGAGAAGCTCTGTTCTCGGCCGGTATGCATCACCTCGAATGTCAGTTCAGTTTCGCAGCCGCTCGACAGCAATTGGCAGACCTGGGCGTTGGCAGCATGAAACCCTTCACAGATTTTCCCTTTCTCAGACAGTGCTTCACTGAACCGGAACGCTGGCCCGTGCATGAGTCACGCCTGCAGCAACTGCTTTCTGAAGGGTTGATTTCCGCCGATCAGGCAGCCGCATTCCGCACAACTGGCGCTCCAGGCTCACACCTCGAAATCCTTGAGCGCAACGACGGTTATCGCGGCTTCAATCAAACAGGGATCACCGAGATCATCCAGCGGACGGACCCCCGCCTCGTGCAGACGGCCCACTGATCCGGAACTCTCCCGCAAGGCACAGGCAATCATCATGGCATTTCGAATTGTTCAGCTGACCGATCTGCATGTTTTCCGCGACCGGCAGACTCTGCTGAAGGGTGTTGCCACCTGGCACTTCCTTGAACAGGTGGTTGAACTCCTGCGAAGACTTGACCCCCAGCCCGACGCGGTTGTCATTACCGGCGACCACACTCACGACGAACTCCCGGAAACGTACCAGGCCATCAGAAAACTGCTGCACCCGTGGCTTGATCGACTGTGGCAGGTTCCCGGAAATCACGACGATCGCACGGAACTGCGAAAGGCGTTCCATGATCGAATCAACGGAACCGCAGACGCGCCGATTCGCTTCGGTTTTTCAGCCCCCGGCTGGCTGTGCCTCGGGGTTGACACCCACATCCCTGGATCCGTGGCCGGTCAGATTGATGCCGAGCAGATTGAATGGATCAGCACGCAGCTGCAGGCCAGCCCGCACGTCCACTGTGCTCTGTTCATGCACCATCCACCGGTTCTGCTGAACAGTATCTGGATGGATGCCATCGGACTGCGGGGGCGCGAACTGCTGGCGGATTTGTGCGGTGCGGAGCCCCGCATCCGGCTCATCTGCTGCGGACACGTGCACCATGAATCACGCAGCCGGCAAGGACACGCTGCCGTGTACACAACTCCGTCCACCGGGATTCAGTTTGCCCCGGACAGCGACCAGCCGAAATTTGTTCCCGGGCAGCCCGGCTTCCGGATCATTGATCTGACACCAGCCGGATACTCCACCGAGATCCTGCGAATCAGCGAATTTTCGGAACCGGTGAATGTGCCGTCATAGCCCCCGTGACTATTCCCACGGTGTCTTATTCAGTTGCTCGCACCCACTCTCCGTAATCAGATAATTGTTCTCGAGACGCACCCCGCCAACACCATCGCGATAGCAGCCTGGTTCCAGTGTGACAACATCCCCCTCCCGCAGTTCATCCGTACTTTCCGAAACCATAATCGGAGGCTCGGGATGCTCCAGGCCCAGGCCATGACCGGCATGATGCGACAGCGTTCCCATGCCGAACTGTTCAAGCATCCCTGAGGCAGCCTGCCAAAGTTCGCGGCAGGATGCCCCCGGCCGCAGCAGCTTCGCTGTCCCTGCCAGGGTTTCCCGACAGGCATGCAGTTGCTCCGCAGCCGCCGTTGTGGCGACACCGACCGGCAGAGTATTGGTGAAGTCACTGCGGTAACCGTGCAGGATGACACTGTAGTCCAGAATGAACAGATCGCCATCACGCAGTCGATAATCCGTCGGCAGGCCGCCGGCTTTGGGCAATCCGGCATGGGTCGCGCGAAAATCGCCATAGACCACGCAGGGTTCGCCGGCCGCCAGCTGTGCAGCTCGCTGCACCTCCAGATACAGTTCCAGCTCACTCATGCCCGGCCGGATGACTTCCACAGCCCGGCGATGCCCGGCCGTACAGGCATCCATACACCGTTGCAGCAGCGTCACTTCGTCTGCGTCCTTGCTGCGTCGCAGATCCCGCAGCACTTCCCCCAGCGTCTGAGGCTCAGCGTCTTCGTCAGCCGCAAACTGCCAGGCCGCATCCTCAGCCACCATCGCGGCCGACATTTCCGTCAGCCCTTCCGGCTCGATCAGGCCTGTGCTGCCCGCCCAGTACGGCCTCGCCTCCGCAATGGCCTGCGTGAGCGCCGCATGCCGGCTCACCACGGAGCGACGATGTGAATACCACGGAATGATGATTTCGTCATCCACAAAATATGGACAACCGGCTGAACGTTTCGTGAAATTGTCCGCCAGCAGCAGCGTCCTGCCGCCACGTTTCAGCAGCAGCAGTCCCTTCTGGTCTGCTGAAAAGCTGAGCGGATTCACTCGAAATCCGCTCAGGTACTGCACATGCCGGGCATCCCCGACCAACAGCCACTCGATCTCGTCCGGTATGCGCTCCCACAATCGACTGCGTCGCTGCCGACAACCCAGATCCGTTAACATGTGCACGTTTCCTTCAGCCTCAGGACTTTCGCTCTGTCCGGAACTCCGGATTTGCGGCCCGAACATAACAGGAAAATCCAGCCTGCCGAAGTTCGACCCGCACGAATTCATTCGAATTCCAGGTGAATGCCGCGGCATTCCGCGATATACTCCCGCAGGCGATCCTGCTCGCCGGCCACTTCGGCCATCACTCGCAACTGCCGCTCAGTCATCCCACCCGGTGCTGCATGAAAACAACCTGCCTGTTCACGGCCCTCTGCCTGCTTCTTGATACTGCTGCACTGCTCGCGCAGGCCCCGCAGTCCCGGACAGATGCTCCCGTGGACTTCAACCGGGATGTCCGGCCAATTCTCTCCAACCGCTGTCTCGCCTGTCACGGGCCCGATGACGGCCAGCGCGAAGGCGGACTGCGGCTCGATGATGCCGCATCTGCCACCAGCCGACTGGAATCCGGAAAGATCGCCATTGTACCCGGAAAGCCGCAGGACAGTGAACTGCTGCTGCGAATTCACAGCAGCGATGATGATATCCGCATGCCACCTCCGGAATTCGGCAAACCACTCACCGCTGCCGAACAGTCCATCCTGCAGAAATGGATCACACAGGGTGCTCAGTTCGCACGTCACTGGTCCTACACACCGCCCACTCGCCCCGCAGTGCCACAGCCCGCACCCGACTACTCCGAATGGGTGCGCAACCCCATCGACAACTTCGCTCTCCAGACCATGCTGGCTCACGGACTCACACCACAGGCACAGGCCCCCGCTCCCATTCTGCTCAGACGCGTCTTCCTCGACCTGATCGGCCTGCCCCCCACGCCCGCAGAAGCCTCAGAATGGCTGGCAAAGCTGACGGCGTCCGGCAGTGATCAGGGTGTCAGCGAAACGGCATGGCAGCAGTTGGTTGAGCACCTGCTGCAGCGACCGGAATACGGCGAGTACTGGGCCTGCAAGTGGCTGGACCTGGCCCGCTACGCAGACTCCTCCGGTTATGCTGACGACCCGGCCCGCACCATGTGGCCATATCGTGACTGGGTCATCCGGGCCTTCAACAGCGGCATGCGGTTCGATCAGTTCACGATCGAACAGATTGCCGGCGACCTGCTGCCCGCTGCCAGCGAAGATCAGTTGATTGCCACCGCCTTCCACCGCAACACCATGACCAACAACGAAGGTGGCACTCAGGACGAGGAGTTTCGCAACGTTGCCGTCGTCGACCGCGTCAACACAACGATGGCTGTCTGGATGGGTTCCACCATCAGTTGCGCCCAGTGCCACAATCACAAATACGATCCACTGTCTCAGGAAGAGTACTTCCGGGTGTTCGCACTGCTGAACAACACCGAAGACGCAGACCGCGGAGATGACTCACCCAGACTCCAGTTCTTCACCCAGCAGCAAAAGCAGCGGCGCAGTGAAATCGAACAGCGTCAGGCTGCCATCCGACAGCTTTACACAACCACCACCGATGCCCTCACCAACTCACAGCAGAACTGGGAAAACTCGCTGCAGAAACCCGTCGAATGGTCCGGACTGACGCCCCTGCAGGTGGTACGCACCAGCGGTGGCGAAGTCCGGATTCAGTCGGATGGCAGTGTGCTTGTCCCGAAAGCGTCGGACAAAGATGTGTATCTTGCTGACCTGTCCCTGAACAGTTTGCCGCCGGGGTTCAGCGAGCAGGCGCTGGCTGCCATCCGACTGCAGACCATCCCGTCAGCATCGCTGCCCGGCGGCGGAGCCGGCCACGGTGGCGGCAACTTTGTCATTACAGAAATCCGCGCAGAATGGCTGCCCGCCGAAAATGCCGCGCCGACCGCCCGATTCATTCGCATCGCCATTCCCGGCGCCTCAAAAATCCTGTCACTGGCCGAAGTGCAGGTGATTTCCGGGGGTCTGAATGTCGCAGCCAAAGGTGTGGCCTCCCAAAGCTCCACGGACTTTGACGGCCCCGCAATGCTCGCCATCGACGGCAATACCGACGGCGATTATCTGAAAAAATCCGTCACCCATACCGCCATTTCCGATTCGCCGTGGTGGGAGCTTGATCTGCAGTCTGCCATACCCGTCGAAAAAATTGTGCTCTGGAACCGCACGGACGGTAATACGCAGTCCCGGCTGGCAGACTTCACCATCACGCTGCTCGATGAACAGCGCCAGGAAGTCTCCAGCCGCACCGTCGCCGAACCTCCCCGCCCCTCCTCGGAATTCACTCCCGGAAACAGCCGTGTCATCCGCCTTTCCGCCGCAGCAGCAGACTTCTCTCAGGATGGATTCCTGCCCGAAGAAGTGCTGGACGGAAAAACGGAAGCAGAAAATGGCTGGGCGGTCGGGGGCGTCACCAATGTCAGCCATGAACTCGTGCTGGCACTCGCCGAACCTCTGCCCCTCAGTGCCGGGGGTATCCTAAGACTCAGCATCGAACAAAATGCCCCCTACGCCGGACATCTGCTGGGCAGCTTCCGCGTGCAGGCCACAGCCAACCCGGCCGCTGTCCTTCGAAGCAAAGTTCCCGCAAACATTCTGGCACTGCTGGAAGTTCCGACGGAACAGCGAACAGCCGAACAGTCTGCTGAGCTGTCACTCTGGTACCGCAGCAATGCAGCCCCGGAATTCGCCGCCGAACGCCTGGAACTGACACAGCTTCAGAAAGAACTTGTGGTCATGAAACCGGAGGGCTCGGTCCTGGTGATGCGCGAGCTGCAGGCCGACAAACGCCGACGCACGCAACTGCAGTACCGTGGCAACTACCTTGACAAGGGACCAGATGTCGACGCCGGCGTCCCGGCAGTCTTCCACCCGCTGAAAATCGCAGACCAGCAGCCGCGGCTGCAGTTCGCCCGCTGGCTCGTCAGCAGCGACAATCCGCTGACAGCTCGAGTCCAGGTGAATCGCATGTGGGAAGAGCTGTTCGGTCGCGGCATCGTGCTGACCTCCGAAGAATTTGGATCCCAGGGAGAATTGCCCACTCACCCGGAACTTCTCGACTGGCTGGCTGTCGAACTGCTGGAATCCGGCTGGGATCTCCGCGCACTGCAGCGACTGATCGTCAGCTCGGCCGTCTGGAGACAGTCTTCACAGGTCACCTCCGAATCCGCCAAAGCCGATGCGGACAACCGCTGGCTGGCACGCGGACCGCGCGTCCGCCTGCGGTCAGAAACCGTTCGCGATCAGGCACTGGCCGTCGCCGGACTGCTCAGTCACAAAATGTACGGGCCCCCGGTTAAGCCACCACAACCCAGCCTCGGACTTTCAGCCGCCTTCGGCAGCTCAACCGACTGGCAGACCAGTACTGGCGAAGACCGTTACCGCCGAGCCCTCTACACCACGTGGAGACGCTCCAATCCCTACCCATCCATGGCCACCTTCGATGCCCCCAACCGCGAAGTCTGCACACTCCGCAGAAATCGCACCAACACTCCACTGCAGGCCCTGGTCACACTGAATGACCCGGTCTATGTCGAAGCTTCACAGGCACTGGCCCGCAAAATGCTTGCAGCCCCGGGAACACTGGAAGAACAGCTTGCCAGCGGTTTCCAGACGGCGCTCATCCGTCCGGCAGCGGCCGCAGAAGTCGAAGAACTGAAAGCCCTGTTCAACGAGGCTCGCGACAGCTACGCTCAGGACTCCGCTGCTGCCATGACGTTCGCTACCGATCCACTCGGTCCACTGCCGCCGGATCTGAAACCCGCAGAGGCCGCGGCCATGACCGTTGTCGCCGGGGTCATTCTCAACCTCGATGAAATGCTGATGAAACCCTAGGCCTGCTGAGCACTGCCACCGCACAGACAACAGAAAATCCCCCGGACTTCCGTCCGAGGGACTTTCACGTGTTCACTCAGCGGCAACGACGATGCCGTGAATACCCACCGCCATACCCGCCACCATACCCGCCACCGTAGACCGGCACGGAGTAGAAGCCGGGGTCATAGACCGGGTAGGAATACACCGGCACTCCATACACCGGGCTGCCGTAGATCGGGCGACCAAAACCGCCCAGTGAACCGCGTCCGTAGGCCCCACTGAAACTGCTCGGACCATTGCCAAAGCTGAAGCTGATCCCGAAACCCGATCGACTGCGTGAGCGGGAGCGGGAATGATGATGGTCATCATCCGCCTGCGCTCGACCGGCAACCACCAGCAGACTGCCCATCAGTAACACTGCCGCCAGAACTCGTTTCATCGCCATGACTGATCTCCTTGATGTTCATCGCCCGGGGGAATTGTTTAGCGGATTCAGACAGGTCCGTCATTGGCCTCCCTGATCCACTCCACAGCATGAGCCAACTGCGTACCAAAACGCCTGAAAACGCCTCCGATTTAATCACAAACCATTTTCTTCAAGACACTTACGTCAAATCCATCGCCTCTGTCACTGCGTTTGACCACCACCCAAAGCGCCATCACAACGACAACACGCTGACATCAGTTTCATTCCACGGTTCGGCAGGGAGTGCCGGCGTTCCTTGTAATCCTGCAGTGCCGTGTGAGAATGCGGACGCTCGAACCGGGCCGGCCATCAGTCCTGGCCACTCCGCCATACGTCATCGCCCGGGCAGCCCCATCAGGACTCCTTCAAATCATGTCTCAGAAGCACCTTTCAGACCTGTCACATCTGCACTTCTCCACCCAGTGTGTCCACGGTGGCGTGCACAAAGACCAGCAGTACAACAGCGTCACGACGCCGATCTATCCAACTTCGACCTTCTACTGGAATTCGCTCGAATCCCATTCCGGTTACGACTACACCCGCAGCAGCAATCCCACTCGCAAGGCACTCGAAGAAAACATCGCCGCACTGGAAGGCGGCGCGGGCTGCTCAGCGACATCCACTGGTATGTCTGCTGTGCACTGTGCCATGGCCCTGTTTTCACCGGGCGACCACATCATCGCTCCAGCCGACCTGTACGGTGGAACCTTCCGGCTGTTCGAACGATTTCTGAAAGAGAAAGGGCTCACTTTCACCTTCGTGGACATGACTGATTCGAACCAGGTCCGCTCCGCCTTTACTCCACAAACCCGCGCCATCTGGATTGAGACTCCCAGTAATCCTTTGCTTAAGGTGATTGACATCGGTGCGGTTGCCGGCCTCGCCCGTGCTCGCGGTTGTATCTCAATCTGCGACAACACCTTTTTGTCTCCCTATCTGCAGCGTCCTCTGGATTTCGGTGTCGATATCGTGGTGCATTCCACCACCAAGTACATCAACGGACATTCGGACGTCGTTGGCGGCTGCGTCGTCTCAAAGTCCGTGGAACACGCAAAGCAGATCGCGTGGACCTGCAATGCTCTCGGCCTCTCCTGCTCGCCCTTCGACGCGTGGCTTGTGCTGCGCGGACTGAAAACGCTTAGCGTCCGCATGGACGCCCAGCAGGCTTCCGCACTCCTGATCGCTCGCTTCCTTGAACAACACCCTCTGATTGAAAAAGTCTACTACCCTGGCCTTGAATCGCACCCCCAGCACCAGCTGGCCAGGATTCAGCAGCGGGGTCCCGGAGCCATGCTGGCCTTCGACGTCCGCGATGGCCGACCTGTTGCCGAGCGAGTCTGCATGCGAACGCATCTGTTTGACGTAGCAGAATCGTTGGGTGGCATCGAATCACTGATTTCCTTCCCCACCACCATGAGCCATGCGTCGATGACGCCCGCCGCGCGAGCCGCAGCCGGCATCACCGAGAAAACAGTACGAATCTCAGTTGGGCTGGAACACGCCGACGACCTGATTGCCGACCTGCAGCAGGCACTCAGCACCTGACCCCGTCTGACCGCAGACGCCAGCAGAAAAACGGCAAATCCCGCTAATGCTGGTCTGCGGCACCAGCCTCTGATACCACATCCTCAGATTCCCCGCTCGAATGCTGAGCCATGATCCCACGCAGCTTCAGTCGCAGCGTCGGACGACTCAGCCCCAGCAGATCCGCAGCACGCGACTGCAGGCCCCCGGCCAGATTCATCGCATGCAGAATCACCAGTCGATCAAACCGCTGAATAATCCGCCGATAACCGTCTCCAGCACCATCTCCCAGCGCCTGTTCAGCAAACAAGCCCAGTGCCGGCCAGTCCTCCGCCGCCGCTGCCGACCCTGTCCCCGTCGCAAGGGCCTCATCACCATCAGCCCGCAGCTCCAGCGGAAAATGTTCAGGCAACAACGATGCCCCGGTGGAAATTACGAGCGCATCACGGAGCACCCCCTCCAGCTCGCGAATATTGCCCGGCCAGCGGTGCGACTGCAGCTTCTCAAGAGCCTCCGGCGAAATCGATGAAACTGCAGTGCCCAGTTGCTGGTTAAATCGGAACATCAGGTAATGGGCCAGCTCCGGTATATCCTCCACCCGCTCCCGCAGAGGCGGCACCTGAATTGTCACATCACGCAGCCTGTAGTACAGATCCTGACGAAAACTGCCATCCGCCAGCTGCGATTCCAGATTGCGATTCGATGACGCCAGAATCCGCACGTCCACCCGCAATGATTCCACTCCGCCCAGACGCTGGAATTCACCATCCTGCAGGACTCGCAGCAGTTTTGCCTGAGTCCCCCTGGGCAGATCTGCCACATCCTCCAGATACAATGTTCCCTGGTGGCACTGTTCCAGACGACCAATCCGCCGGTGCTCGGCCCCCGCAAATGCCCCCTTCTCGTGACCAAACAGCTCACTCTCCAGCAGCATCTCACTGACCGCTGAACAGTTCATCCGCACAAACGGCAATTGCGATCGACGACTATGCTGGTAAATCGCACGAGCAACCAGATCCTTTCCAGTGCCACTCTCTCCAACAATCAGCACATTCACATCCTGCGGAGCAACCCGGCCAATCATCCTACACACCGACTGCATCGCAGTGCCACTGCCGATCAGTCGGTCTGAACCCACATCGTTACTCGCCGGTGCACCGAGAGTAGCCGGAGCATACATCTGACGGCAGGTTCTGCGAGCCTGCTCGATACTGTCCTGCAGGCGATCCAGATCCAGCGGCTTCAGCAGATAATCAAACGCCCCCAGCTTCATCGTCTCAATCGCCGTCTCAGCAGATCCATGTCCGGTAATGAAGATCACCAGCACCCGCGGATTGCAACGCCGCAGTACAGCAAACAAATCAAGGCCTGACGCCCCTCCGATCCGTATGTCCAGCAGCACAATCTGCGGACTCTCCTCCAGCATCAGACGCTCAGCCTCTGCCGGATCGGCCGCCGTCAGCACCTGCAGCTCCGCCGAACGCAGCACCGCCTCAATCGTCGTCCGAATGTGCAGCTCATCATCAACAACCAACAGCTTCTCCATCGCAGCACCCGCTTTTCCAATGAATCAGAGACCACAAAGACTATCCGTCAGAGGCAATTCCACCCGGAACAGGGCTCCACCGTCAGGCCGATTGTCAGCCTGAATCTGCCCCGCATGATCCCGCACAATCCGCCGGCAAATCGCCAAACCCAATCCCGTACCCCGCTCCTTCGTCGTCGCGAACGGCTCAAACAGCCGCCCCTGAATCTCCGGTGATATTCCTGGTCCCGTGTCGAGAATCTCCACTCGAGCCACACTGCAATCCTCACTGCCGGCCAGACATACGGTCACCAATCCCCCACCCGGCATCGCCTCCGCTGCATTCAGCAGCAGATTCACAAACACCTGATTCAACTGCTCGCTGTCCGCGTACACCAGCAATGGCTCATCACCCATCTGCACCTCCAGACGGATGCCCGACTGCACCAGACGCCCCTCCACAAGATTCATGCTCCGCTGCAAAGTCGTCCGCAGATCATGCGACACCCGATGCAGCACAGGAGTCCTGGAGAAATCCAGCAAACCCTGAATCGTCGACTCCATCCGACGAATTTCCCCCAGAATTAATGCCCCCTGCTCACCACTCAACTGCAGCTCACCACCACGCTTCGCCGCGTGCTGCAAAAGCAGCTTCACGGAAGTCAGTGGATTCCGCAGCTCATGCGCCACACCCGCTGCCAGCTCGCCTACCGCAGCCAGACGCTCCGACTGAATGACCTCCTGACGAACTGACTGCAACTCCGAGGCAAAATACCGCAGCCGATCCACCACACGCTCCGCCTGACGCTGCACGTCTTCAAAACGACTCTGTCGAGTAATCCGGAATTCCATCTGACGCGAATCCGACAACGACTCCGTATCACCCAAAGTCACCGCAATCTGACTCACCTCCGACTCCAGACGCCTCGCCACACGCCAGCCGAGCGATACACCAACCGGCAGCCCCAGCAGCAGGACCAGCATCCGCACCAGCATCACACGATAATGCAGTATCTCCAGTGCCTGTCGCTGCGACTGCAGCACTCCCGCATTACGACTGCTCAAATCCAAAGCCAGTGATACTGCTCGACCGGACAGCTCCGAAAACTCCCCCGTCTGCTGCTGATCCTGCAATCGCTCAACTGATCCTCGGACACCCTCACGCAACACCAGTTGCTCAAGACCTGACAGCAGATCCTGAATCACGTCCCGATCAGCGCTGACACCCGGCTCATCCTCATCACCCGCATTACCCAGCAGGGACTCCAGCCGCAAACGCTCGCCCAACGTGCCATCCCACCGCTGCCGAAGTTCAGCTCCCATCACTCGTGACTCATGCCAGCTCGCCGCAAAATCCGCCGCCAGATGACTCAGCAGCGCTGACGCCTGCATCGATGCCAGATTCCGACTGAACAGCGCGTCATAACGAGACTCCACCCAGCGCAGATAAAAATTCGTACCCAGGCTCATCCCCAGCCAAACTGCGGCCAGAAATAATACCGGCACCAGCACCTGCCGCTCAAATACACGGCTCAGAAGTCGTTCAAACAGTCTTCCCATGCCCGCCAGTCTAGCGAGCTCCGCTCAGCCGCTCCAGAAGAACCACCCGCGAACTGCAGGCCGCAATTCGACTTTTTTGACGATTCGCACATCCACCAACTCAGCAAGGCAGACTTCTTGCCAGAAATCACCCCGATACTGAAGCTTTTTTTCAAATCAGACTCAGCATCGACCGCAGGCGAGCCGCCATGCCCCGCGGATCCTCTGACGCCGTTACCGCCGCACCCACCGCCACTCGACAAGCCCCAGCCGCCAGCACCTCACACACATTCAACTCCGTGATCCCGCCAATCGCAAACCACGGAAAATCCTGCGCCCCCCCTGCAGCACTGCAGGTCCCCGCCGCACCCGATACAAACTCCAGCCCCGGAAACTCCACAAACCGCTTCGTCGTCGAAGGAAACACAGGACCCACACCCGCATAGTCCGCCCCCGCAGTCACCGCCGCCCGCAACTGCGAGACACTGTGAGTCGACAGGCCGACCAGGCCGTCTCTCGTCACCATCCGTCGACACTCACCCGCACCCAACTCCTCCTGACCAGTATGCACTCCCGCCGCACCACTCAACACCGCCAAATCCGGCCGGTCATTCATCACAAACAACGCACCCGCTGACTCACACTCACCACACAACCACTTCGCCCGACGCAATAACTCAGCATCCCCCAGCTGCTTCTCACGCAACTGCACAATGTCAGCACCACCCTCCAGCACCAGCCGCACTGTCTCCTGCCATGACCCGCGACACTGCGACTCTGTAATCAACACATACAAACGTGATTGCTGCAGTCGAGCCCTTCGCTGATCACCCACACTCGATCGTCCCGCACCGGACACACCGCACAACCGCTGCTCCAGAACATACACCCGGTATCGCAGCCCTTTCATCACCGCCGCAAACTCCCCGTCCAGCAGCTTCCCAAACTCCTCCAGACTCCGCAGCGATTCCTGCACCCGCCGCAGATTCGCCACCACCACCGACCACAAACCTCCACGCTCCCGCTCCGTCGCCAGGGTCACACCGACGCCCACGTCACCCGTCGTATCGCGATTCCGCAGACGCCTGTGACTGCCCGGCTGCAATCCCTCCACACGCTGTTCCGCCTGACACAATTCATGACGCACACTCTTCAACTCATAAGCCGCAACCCCGTCATCACAAACAAATCGACTGTAGTCCTCCAGCACACGCAGGCCCTCACGAGCCCTGTTCAGGCAGGCATCCAGCACCCTCAATACGCCATCCTCGGAAACCGACTCCGACAACTCGGACAACTCCGACAACTCCGATCGCTCCTCAACACCCAGCACCAGTTCGCCCGGCTCCAGCACCAGCGGCTCAAACTCCTCGCAGGGAAACAGTCGCTGCTGCAGCTGCTGCCCGGAAACCCCCCGCGACCCAAACAGCATACGCAGCTCCGCACTGTGCTCATAGACCGCCAGCAACAGCACCGCACTCGTAATTGCTCCGTCAGTGGTTTCCCTGCGAGCCACTTCGCGAGCCCGCTCAAGCAGACGCCGAAAACAGTCCGGATCCGCGATATCCGTCAGTCCGCGAGCCACACCGCAGCCACTGCCCTCCGACTCAATCTGCTCAGCAAAACCCCACACGTACTCCGCCGACAACCCCGCAGGCAACACCTGCCCCAACTCACCAGCACCAATCCCACAGTCCCGCAGACATGCTGACGCCAGTGACCCGTCACGCAGCAAACTGAACAACAACACCGCAGACCAGTCCTCCTGGACACCAGCATCACGCGACAGACGCCGACACAGCTCCACCGTGCGCTCGGCCGCCGGAGTAAATCCCCAGGCTCGACTGCGACTCATGTTCCACTCTCCACCGCGCCACCAGCAATCGCCATCGAACGCTCAAAAGCACGACGCAGATCATCCGGAATTCGCGTCGGACGCTGCAACTGATAGTTGAAGACAACCACCACACACCGCGCGGTCGCCACCACCTGCCCCTGCATACGACTCACCACCACATGCTCCAGCTCCACACTGGTGTTCCCCAGCTTCCCCACCCGCGATCCCACACTGACCTCGTCCGGAAATCGCAGCTGACGACGATAATCACACGTCAGACTGGCCACGATCGGCCCTAAACCCGCATTCGTCATCCCCACTCCCGAAGGACACGCTGCCAGCAGATCAATCCGAGCAGACTCGAGCCAGCGAAAATACACCACGTTGTTCACATGCCCAAACGCATCCTGATCACCCCACTGCACGGGCAGGCGAGTCACCGTGTGGTATCCCCGCAGCAAACCCTGCAACACATCCTCCACACCCGCTTCATCACCGCCCATCACCCAGCCTCCCCGGCACCGGACAGCATGTCTCTGCCCACAACACGCTCAACCACACACCGCACTCCGTCACCACGCACTGCTTCCACCGGTATACCGGCCAGCCTGACCACGGCCAGCCCCACACCTGCCCCGGCCTCCCGCCCCGCTGACACCAGCACAGAAGTCAAACGGCCCAGCACTGCACCCTCCGCCGATCGCAGTTCTGCCCCTGTCCACGCCTGACCGTCCGCCGCATCAACCCCGGACAGGACCACTTTCCGCAGGGCCCGATTGATGTGCCCCATGGCATCAAGCCGCGCAATCGGTTCCTGACCCAGATAACATCCTTTCTGATAGGAAATCGCCTCGGAGTTGCGATCCACCTCAGGCGCCAGCTGCTCTGCAGACACATCCGGACCGACCACCGGAAACCGCTCCGCAATCCGCCAGCCCAGCAGCTGCTCATCAGTTGCTGCCGCTGCCCAGCTCGCCAGATCCGCAACCTCAGCATCCACCACCTGAGCCTCACCGGCCAGCACACACAGCATGCCGCCCGTCCAGCGAAACACATGCCGGACACCCTCACCCGCCAACTCCACACAGCCCACCGCACAGCAATCCAAACCGCCATCCGTCGACAGCCACAACTGCCCCTGCTGCTCCTCAGGCACCGACCGGACCTGCACATCCTCGGTGATAATATACCGGTCCAGATGCTTCACCAGAGCAGCCTCGGCACCCGCCACACCCAGCACATGAATCTCATGCCGCGATGGCAGTGCCAGCACATAACCGTGCGCCAGCACCCTCGCCTTCACATCCACAAAAAATGCTTCCACCGATCGCCCCGCAGGCAGATCACGGACCACATTCGTGCAGAAATTGTGCAGAAACCTGGCCCGATCCCGACCGGTCACCAGAATTCGCCGAAACCGCAGGCCTGCTGACATCATTGAAAACCAGTCAAACAAAACAACACAGTAGGAAATTGCCCCGCCCAACAGTATAGTGGGGGCCGAGCGAAAATCAGATCGGCCGCACGGAAATCGGGGAATCCGGGAAATCTGTATGCACTCTGCTCCTGTCAACCGCCGCTCTCTCATCGCCTCCTGCACCGGACTCGGATTCGGGTCACTCGCCCTGCAGGCCCTCGAGGCCGACAGTCACATCGACCCACTTCAGCCACTCGCACCCCGAACCCCCAACGCCACTCCCCACGCCAAACAAATCATCTTCCTGTTTCAATACGGTGGCCCCAGCAGCTTCGACCTGCTCGACTGGAAACCCCGGCTGCAAAAACTGCACGGACAGCCCGTCCCTGCCTCCATCCGCGAACAGCAGGACCAGGTCGGCGGCGTCTTTAAACACTGCCGCGACGAACTGATGGCCGGACCCTGGCGCTGGCAACAGCACGGACAAACCGGTCAGTGGGTCTCAGAACTGCTGCCACACACCGCTCGACACATCGATCGACTGTGCCAGATTCGCTCCATGGTCAGCGAAAGCTCAAACCACGCTCCTGCCACCTACCTGCTGAATACCGGAGCCATCCTTGGCGGAAAACCCTCGCTCGGCTCCTGGATCACTTACGGACTCGGGTCACTCAACCAAAACCTGCCCGGATATGTCCTGCTGCATAAAGTCGCCGGACTCGGCGGTTCGGCCAACTGGAGCAATGCCTTTCTGCCAGCCGCCTTCCAGGGCACACAGTTCCGCCATCAGGGCGATCCCGTGCTCAACCTGCGCCCACCCGAAAACTACCTGCCCTCACAACGCCATACACTCGATTTCACACGCACTCTCAATCAGCGTCACGCCGCGCAACACCCGCCACACCAGCAACTCGAAGGCCGCATCGCCTCCTACGAACTCGCCTATCGCATGCAGTCCGCAGCCATCGATGTCGGCGAACTGGCCCAGGAATCCCCGCACACTCTCGACGCCTACGGACTCAACAGCCCCAACTCCAGCCTCGCCACCTACGGCCGCATGTGCCTGCTCTCACGACGCCTGATCGAAAAAGGTGTCCGCTTCGTACAAGTCTGCAACGCCGTCGACAAACTGGGCTGGGATGGGCACGACAACAACACCGACTACAACATCCGCAACGCCGCTCAAACCGATCAGCCCATCGCCGCACTCCTGCAGGACCTCGACCAGCGCGGACTCCTCGACTCCACACTCGTACTCTGGGCCGGTGAATTCGGACGCACTCCCATGATGCAGGGCAGCTCCGGACGAAATCACAATCCCTACGGCTTCACCATCTGGATGGCCGGGGCCGGAATCCAGGCAGGAAATGTCATCGGAGCCACCGACGAAATCGGACTCCGCGCCGTCGAATCACCGCAGTCCGTCAAAAACCTCCACGCCACACTCCTTACCGCTCTCGGACTGCACCCCGACGAACTCTGCTTCGAACACCTCGGACGACAGGAACGACTCACCGGAGTCGCCGAAAGCTGGGAAGTCATCCCCGGGGTGCTCAGACACACCCGCCAAAATCACCCGTAATCCTCTGCTGTCGAAAGGATTTCCCGTGATTTTCTGCCCTAAATGCAAAGGCAGCATGGCAACAACGGATATCGTCTGCCCAGGCTGCGGTTACGACTTTCCACCCTTTTCAGAAGTGCGGACACCCGTCTCCGAGGACAAGTTTGCCTTTTCACCCCTCGCAGAAACCGCTCTGACCATCAGTATGCTCGCAGCCGGCTTCGGAGCCCTCGGGGCCGTGATCTATGCAATTACTGCACTGTCGCAGGCAAACCTCCTCGCAGGCCTCGTCCTTGCACCTGTGGCCTTCTTTCAGCAAATTGGCGTCATCGTACTGATACTGCGAGCACGTCGGTAGAGGCCGCCGGTGCTCACGGATTTCCGGCTCTGCCCCGCACGACGCAACACAGATTCCGGCAGTTTCTGCTGCCGCAATCCGCCTGCGGCAAATACTGCCGTCGCAAGTTGTTTCAAAGCAACACTTTGCGCGCAGAAAACCGTCTTGATTCAAAATGCCGCCCCAAACTATAACTCTTCCGGCGGCAGGGTCCGTGTTTTCCACCCAGGGTGTACGGGAATCCTCAGTGAACAGTCTCGTCAGTCAGCTTCAACAGCATTTTCGCTGTGCCCTGCGCGGTCGCCGTGCGCTGGTAGCTGCATGTCTGCTGTCACTGTCCGCACCGGGCTGCAAGGGTCGCTCGGTCAAATACGACAACCCCGTCTTCGAACCCGCGCCGCCACGACGCTCACTGATCAACAAAGCCGCTGACGAAGAAGAACGCAGGCTGATGGGCGCCGCGATGGAAACGGACGCCGCAGCCGAAACCGAAAACGGATCCGACCCGGCCAGTCCGTTCCGCAGCACCAGCATGCAACGGCTCAGCAGCGGCCCGCTCACTGGCAACAGTGTCGTGGCGCTCGTCAATGGACATCCCGTCTTCCTCGATGACGTCCTTGCCGGCGTCCGACAGATGGTCGAAAACAACCCGCAGCTCACCGACCAGCAGCGGCAGATGATCCTGATGACACAACTGAAGAACAGACTGCCCAAATATGTCGAAGACGAACTGATCGTGCAGCAGGTGAAGATCAAGGTTCCGAAAGAACGTCAGGACATGATCCGCGAGTCTCTGGAACCGAAGTTCCAGGAAACCGTCGAGGTGATCCGCAAAAAGGAAAACAAGGCCACGGTGCAGGAACTGGACGAATTTTTGTCGGGGCAGGGCACATCGGTCGAGGAGTTGCGGCAATCTTTCTATCGCATCCAGATGGTGGAAGGTTACCTGTCCAGCCTGGTGAAAGTCCCGGAGAAGGTGGATCGCGAAGAGCTGCTGCGGTATTACGAAGATCACCTGCGGGATTATTCGTCGGAAGAGAAGGTCCGAGTCGCCAAGATTGTGGTCCGACCGGGCAAAGGCGGCATGGTTCAGGCGCAGCAGCAGGCCGACGACATCATCGCTCGCATCAGTCAGGGCGCGGCGTTTCAGGACGTGGCGGCCGAGCTGGCGGAACCGGTCAATCGTGAAAAACGCGGCGACATGGGCTGGATCAGTCGCGGTGCCCTCGCACCCGAACTGGAAGACATGGTGTTTGCACTCGCAGTGGGCCAGGTTTCAGCTCCGCGCATCCTTCCGGACCGCGTCGAAATCTACAGCGTCACCGATCGGCATGAACCATCAACGATCCCCTTCCAGCAGGTGCAGGCTGAGATCGAAGAGACCCTGCTGAATCAGAAACGCGAAGACGCTCGCCGGGAAGTCCGCGACCAGATCCGCAGCCGTGGCTCAGTACAAACGGTACTGGAATAACCGGCCCCCGTCACACACCGCAGTCGGTCAAGCTGGCAACCGTGCACGCCACAGGGCAAATCCCCACGCGAAGCCGTGAAGCTGAAGCCCTTTCAAATGCCTGACTGAAAACTGAAAACGAAAATCCTCCCCTCGACCACGGAACGGGGGAGAGGCGTTGGGGGCGAGGGGGCCATGGCATCACTGCCATAGAGTGCAGACCCGAGAAAGTGGAAACTGGAAAACGCGCACGAACCCCTGCGGTTCATCCCCGAAAATCCGTGTTCATCCGTGGCTCAGCACAGCCAGCCCCAGGGGTGGTCTT